>Ga0214923_10001202_pt1 | contig 37412 bp, 63 predicted proteins | sample LL1510_MetaG_FD_177993 | JGI IMG/M metagenome (GOLD analysis project Ga0214923, IMG submission 177993) | Freshwater microbial communities from Lake Lanier, Atlanta, Georgia, United States - LL-1510 | ecosystem: Environmental > Aquatic > Freshwater > Lake | place: USA: Georgia | collected...
TTTCGCCTAAGCTACTGCGGGTTTTCAAATTCACAAATTCTCCGGCACAAGCGGGGCGAGGAATGGGACGGCATCGGCCTCGTCGTTGGTTTGGGCGGAAAGGATCAGAGCTTTGCACCGCAGGTATTCATTCCGACAGGCGGCGATGTAGGATTTGATGGCCTCGCAACGCTCGGGTGGGTAGATGCCAGCGATGGCGTTATTTTGTGTCGGCTGATCCAATCCAGCCTGCTCGATGGTCTGCCTGCAAAACATCCTCATGACATCAATTCGCTCGGCTTGGGCATCAGCCAAGGAACGGTCATCAACATCCAGAATGCAGGTTCCGTCTGGAGCAAATCGTTGAAGCTTCATGTTAGCTCAACTATTGCGTGATACGCGTTTGAGTACAAATCAGAACCGCTCCATGGGTCGGGCCATAAATCTGCGTATGCTTTAGATGAATAGTCCAAAAGAACTGGTTGGCTTCCGGAAACAGATCCCGAAATAAATCCCCTAATTGGATTAAATGCATTTCCATAAAATCCAACATTGGTTGAGCTATTTGTTCCAACGCCAACATAATACCAGCCATCATTTACAACGATTGATGACATGGTTGGCTGTTTTAGCCCTATTGAATCAGTAGCAAATGTTCCGCTCTGACAGACAAGCACATCAGGTGCCGCCGATGCAGATATTGTGTAAACTGCCAATTTCCCCACGCTTGATGCAGAACCAGCGCTGCTTACATAAATTGAAAATGTTGTGTAGGATTTTGTTTCCCTTACATACATCGGAGCAAAAAGCACATATCCTGTTGAGGTATTTCTTGACCCATAATTTGTATCAGGCCCAGCATGGCCAATCCCATTTGTCCTGCGTGTTGCTGATATTGGAATTGAGTTTGCGGCGATAGATTGAAAGGTCGCATCTCCTCTCAAAAACCTACGCTGACTTCCGCTACTTGGAGCCGGAACCAAGCCCGCCGTGCCTGCGGCTGAACTGGTCGCTCCAACCATGTTGCTCGCCGCACTCCCGCCGCCGCCGAAGAAGGGCATACCTTACGCCTCCAGAATTGTGTAGTTAGAGGCGGTCACGCTGGAGAGAACCCACACGGCCCCGGTGGGGATGTAGGAGGATTCAAAGGTGATGCCGGCCCCGGCCGTCAGCTGGATGCCCTGGGTGGTGGTGGGCACAAAGCCCACGCCCACGGTGATGACGTTGCTCTGCGTGGTGACGTTTTGGATCAGAAGATATTTGCGATTGGCATTGGTCACGCATGTGGAAAGAAAGGCGGTGGAGGCGGTCGTCGGCGTGCCAAAGCGGGTGGTTAGCGTGCCGTTGGAGCTGTTGGCTGTGACGGTGCCCGCCACGGTGACCGTGTTGCCGATGGTGACGGAATTTCCTACCGTGACCGTGCCGGAAATTGGTAATCCATTAAGGTCTGCCGGAACAAATGCATCGCCATTACCCCTATATCCTATCAGGACCCCCTTATCTCCAGCTTTGTTACAATCCTCGCCTCCCACATATTCATAATTTGTGTTTGCCGTGACCGTTCCCTGAATTGGAAGTCCTGCGTTGGGTTCATCGCTTACTATGGCAAATTCTGTTCCTCCGCTATTATATCCTAATCTTACTCCAACAAGATCGTTCGGGCCACCATCTACTTGAACTGCTGTTCCATTTTGCGGGAAAAGGCTTGCCGTGACCGTGCCGGAGATGGGGAGAGGATTGTCTGAATTTAAAACTCCATTTGTATTGGATATTTGAACAGGAATTGTTTTGTCGATATTGGCACTTTGGATTGGTTCGCCAAATCCAATTACAGGAATCTGCATCGGAACTTCATAGTTGCTGTCGTATCCAACCACATTCGCCGTGACCGTGCCGGAGATGGGGAGTTTTCCGCCTTCGTAAATATTTGCTGGATTTTCATATTCATCTATTCCAGCTAAAACAATACCGTCGTTTCCGGCTCCCATTACTCGCACAGCAGAATTTGCGTAATAACTATCGCTAGATACAACATTTCCCAAATTCGCCGTGACAGTGCCGGAGACTGGAATCCCGCTAACTGCGCTTGTGATATTAGCTATGGCTGTTGAGCCAAGGCTTACAACCGTATGGGCAACAATATGCTCCCCTCCTGTTACTACTGAAGAAAGGGTCGTTGCTGACTGATTTCCGTCTAAAACTCGAAGTGCCATTTCTTAAATATCCTTGTTAAATTGCCCCAATATATTGGGAGTTTCGGTGGTCGTTAAATTGCAAAGCGGCAACATGGGCGGCGGCCTCGGGAGACTGAACCGGGCTTGCCATAACCCTTATTGTCAATCCCCTTTGCCAAGCCCTAGCGGGTGTCCTTATGGTTGGGTTTTGTCCTGTGATTTGAGCCATATAAATGACTGCTGGAGGTGATATTTGTGCATCTATCTTTGAGGCAAGGGTTGGGCTTTCAGAATAAAATGCCTCAAATATTTCACAATATTCTTGGTCAAAAGCCTCCTGGCTTATCTTAACTGCTGTATTGCTATAATTGACTTCAATAGAAAGATCGTAAACCCCGCTGTAATTCCCAAGCACTTGTGAACTAATTGAGGCTTGAATGGTTACATAAGGGAAAAGTCTTTTGCCTATTCTGTTTGTGGTATAAACATTAAGGCCTGAGATACCTGTTAAAAGGGAGGCAATCCCATCCTCAACCTGATATTGGATGCTTTGACTCATTTCTTTGCGCTTACAATTATATCGAATGTTATCTCTTTTGACCAAGTTCTATTCCCTGCCACAATAAAAGGGCTTTCACCTGTCATCTTGGCGTTGTAGATCGTCACATTGGATGCCGTGGTTGAGACAACTGCAAGGTTTGGGTTTTGGTAGAACTTGCCGACAATCTCTTGAAACTTGGAATCAAAGGCTTGGCGGGTTACTGAATCAGCCCTCTGGTTATAGGAAAGAACGGCGGAGACCCCAAAAACTCCTGTGAATGTTCCTAGCTGTTCATTGCCTATCGAAGCCCTTGCAGAGACAAAGGGAAGCGTTCTGGCTGTTTCCCTTTCACTTGTATAGTAGGAAAGCCCTGTTACAGAATTGATGGCTGAGATTAAGGCATTCTCAACCTCCCTTTCAATGGAGGCCATTAGATTAGGTAGTGATTTCTGCTAGGTCTATGGTATAGGAAAGTCCGTCTGTGGATTCAGTAAATCCAGCAATCATTCTTTCAGTACCTGAGATAGTGCAAAGACCACCAATTATAGGGGCAGAAACCATGGATGCACACACAACTAGGCTCTGTGTAATTCTAAAAATTTCCCCACCTACATCTAATTCAGAACTGGTTGCAAGGTCTGTGACACTTGCAGAAACAGCGGTTGAGCTGAGACCTGTGACAGATTGCCACAAGTCTGTTATCATATAATTCAAATCTGTGCTTAAATAGGAAGTAGGAATAGAGCCGCCCACAGCCATTATAGCTGTGTCAATTATATCATTACAAGCCCATCAAACTGATGGATATTATCTTGCATAAATTCACCTCTTTGGGCATAAAGCCTTGTTTGCTTCCCATGCCTAACTGCTGATGCCAATACTGCTGGGGTTGAGTTTATGCAGATAAATTCATTGGCATCTCTGATTGCCTTGGCCATGTCAGCAGTTGTTTGGGCTGTGTAGGTTCTCAACCCATCAATTCTAAATTCTGGTGGACATAGAATAACAAGGCTATCCCTGCCAAACTCCTTTGCACAATCCTGAATAATATCAATTGGGTTTCTTCTGTCTCCCTGGCTTATACCGAATGGGGCAACTAAGTTATACTCATTTGGCAATCCACTTGCTGGCTCTTTACCAAGCCTATCTAGCACTATGTTTGTTTTATCTGCATCCCTGATTGAATGATGGGAATAAACAAAATCATGCCATTGTTTTTTTGATTTTCTATATTCCTCATATTTGTTAGGCCAAATTTCAAGATCAATTATAATCCCCTGCCTATGCCCTGCCTTCACATACGAAACCATTTCAAAGGCATCTTGATATTGTGCGTAGCAATCAAAGAAAACCTCATGCCCCTGATCGGCAAGGTATTTACAGGCTGGAAGGCATCGAAGCACATCCCCAAGCCTTTGACTATATTTAATGGTTCTAGGTTGCATCGTCCACAACGCTTCTGTCCTGAACATGGGCAAAAAAGCGATTCAATCTTATTGGGCCGTGGCTTTGTTGCAATTCCTCCCAAGATTTTAGAAGCCCTGCGTATCCATAAAAATCTTCCTTAAATTCAACTTGGTTTTTTGTTGAATAGGCAAAATGATCAAACACTAGTCCCATCTCCTCGGTGATTCCCCTTGGGATTCTAATTGGCTGATGATTTAGAATGGGTGGCTCATGGCTTGTAAATTCAATGCCTTCTCCCCACTTCCATGCCCTATACCACTCGTAGGGATAAGCCCCAAGGCCAGAGCGTGAAACAACAATCTTTTTCCCAATATAATAATTACAGAAGAACTGAGCAGAGGTTCCAGGTGTTCTATCAATCAAAAGCCCATAAACATCCTCCATCTGTTTTTCTGTCCAAAACTCATCAGCATCTTGCTCCATCACAACCCCGCAACCCACCCCCTCCAAAGCCCTGTTCACCATCTCAATTTTTCCATTAAAAGGATTATTTTGCCAATGCACAGAAACCTTTGGATGCTTTAGGTTTTGCAGATATTCGTGGGTTCCGTCTATGGATACAAAATTCTTATGCCATTTATCTGGAACCTGCCTGCACCATCTTGTGCAGTTGATTGGATTGCTTACACCCTCAACAATTCTCCATTGCCAAGGGATTGTTAGCTTTTGAAATATTTCAAGCTTTTTTGAAATATAAGGCTCCCCATTCAGAACGATGGTAAAGATCGTTAGCATTTTCCGTAAATTATTTTTATCTCAGGACAGAATGAGGCTGAATCCATTCTATAAGGATTTAATCCAATCTCCTTCATCCACTTTATGCATGGAACATCAGTTCCATTATGGGTTTCTATTGCAACCTTTTTGATTGAATGCCTATTATTTATTGCAAAGAGGGATGTTTCCATTCCCTCAATATCGCATTTTATGATAGTTGGATTAAATTGATTTATGAGGCTTAAAATATCCTCCTTATTCAAAATAACCTTTTCAATGAAGGTTCCTTCTGGAAATTCAGAAGAAAGCCTCTTTATATCATCTGCGTTAATATCAACACCTATGTATTTTTGCGGATTTTGACCTATGAAATATTTTGCAGTTCCATTCCCAAGCTCTCTTTCCTTTTGAGTCCAAAATCCACATCCAAGATCGATGATTATTTCATCCCTGCAATTAAGATGTTCCCAATGTTCTTGGGGGTTTTCAGAATGAATTATTCCTTCTGTCATTTTCTAAATATGGCAGAGCCATTCCTCCAAGACTGCTCCTCCCATAAAACAGGATGCCCGGATGTTTTTAGCCATTGATAATTGCCATAGTTCTTTATGTCGTTTACATCATCTAGGGCAATGATTCCACCATCTTTAACCTTGGGGAACCAAACCATAAAATCAGCACAGCCAGAAAAAGCCCCGCCATCCAATAAAATAAAGCCAATTTCATCCTTTATGCTTGGATGTCCCCAAGTATAATTTGCCGCAGTTCTAAAATCTTCCTTGTGCCATTCGATGATTTGTTCCAATGGATATTGGTTTAGATTGGTTCTGGTGGTTCTATAAAAATCTTCCACGGCATCTAGGCTCATCCACATCATAGGATTGCTTGAAAGCCAATTAATAGCCAATCCTCCTTGCCTTGAATCTAGGTTATATTTATGACGGCCTATGCGGTCTGGGTGAATCTCGAAACTAAGTAGCTCCCTTGTCTTTATACATTGCGTGGAGCCGTCCCCGGTTCCTCCACCTATCTCAACCCCAAAAGAAAGCCCTTTGCTATATTTTGCTAGGGCTTGTCCGAATGGGTCTTGAAGGGTTATTTCCTGCATTTCGGTTTTTCGGAGTTTTTGATGGCCTCAACAATCACATAATTAATGACTGCTTCATTGTCCTTGGCAAGCATTTCCATTCCAATTTCAAAAAGCTCTTTTCCAGCTTTTTCATCATACTCAATATCAACAAGCACATACTTAGTTTTGTCTTGGCGGCATTTCCCAAACTTAATTATACCAAGTCCCTTGGTATCTTCGCCTTTTTTGGCTGACCTAATTCCAATTTGCGGCTTTTCTTTTTTCATAGATGGCTTTCCCTTTTTCATAGAACTCTGGCTTGTTGTGGTGCTTAATTAGATCGTCTGGCTGTCCTCCTGTAAAGAGGGGATTTTCATGCTTGAATTGAATATGTTTGGCCTCAATCACAACCCCATCACCATAAGCTCTTTCCGTAAATTCATTGTCTGAATAGATGCCGTCACTCTCTTGATAATTGGGGTGGAACATATAGCCACCCTGCTTATCAAGCCTCTTTTGCGTTAAAATAGCCATACAGAGGAGTTTATCTGTCCTAAGGCCATCAGATATTGCCAGCACCTTTTCCTCGTTTGTAGCCCCAATAGCGTTTGAAATTAGGGCATCCCAATGCCTGGGCGGACTCCAATCATCACTCATTTGAATTAAAATCTCCCCATTGGCCTGTTTTGCCCCGTAGTTCCATGCATTTACAATGCCCCCTGGGTTGGCTCTTAGTGCTTGATGTGGGGTGTAGTCTTGTGGATCATCGTGATCGACAACAAAAATCCACTCAATTTCAAGAGGGTTTTTTGCCAGCATAAGCCATTGGTGTCTCCTCTGCCAAGCAATTTGCGGCCTACCTTTTGTGGCGTGAATGATTGAGATTTTTGGGGATGGCCTAGATTTTTTTATTTTTTCTGCTTCCTCTTTTTTGCCCACACAAACAGAGGCTGTTTCGTAAATATCTAAGCATTGCCATTGGTAGATTGCCTCTACCAAATTCCAGTAGTGGGCAGTTGGCCTTGGTAGGCTCATTGCCGCCCGTGCCGCTCCCCATGCCTTTACCCATTGCCCCCTTGCAGAATATTCAACCGCCATCCAATAGTGGGCTTCCCTTCTGTCCGGCATAATGGCAATCGCCTCGCCAAGATATTTAAGCTTTTCCTCTGCTGTTGGGGCGCATCTTCCCATGTTGCAAAGAACATCATAACGAAGCGTATCCTCTAGCTCTGGAAATTGAATTGCCAGCTTGCCATATTTCAAGCAGTCCGCCCAATTCTGGGTTAGAAAATGCTCTTGTTGGGTATAATAAAGTGCGTTTGGGGTTGGCTCTAGGGTATCTTTTAGGATTGCAAAATTTCTGTCTGCTGATGTCTTTTTGTATCCTTTTGGATTGTGAACCCTAACTACCTTGTCGATTCCGAAAATCTTTGACTGATCCTCAGCCACAAGCATTTCATGAACACGATTCTTCCATTTGCATTTTCCTTTAAGGCTGACCATCTCTCGGATGGGTATGAGGCCAGCGTTAGCCACGAAATATCTAAATGCAATAAGCTGTGCATCTCTTTCCTCTGCCTTGGTTATAGCTTCATCAATAACCACCTCTGCACCAGGTTGCATTTCATCATCGGCATCTACCCACATTGCCCACTTCTCATAACAGGCTTCTAGGGCCGTGTTCCTTGCAGTTGCAAAGTCATCTATATGAGGCCAATCCGTTCTTTGATTCTTATAATGAACAACTCTAGCCCCGTGAGCCAATGCAACCTTTTCCTCCTCGGCTGTCGGATTGCTCCCCCCAGCCAAGCAAACAACAAACTCCTTTGCAATGGGCTTGAAGGAATTAAGGCATCTTTCAAGATATTCGGCTTCATTGCCGCCACAAATAAGATAAACAGACAGGGGATTTTTCATTAGGATTTCTGGTAAGGATTTAGTGTCAATTCATACAAAGAAAGGGGGGCTAGAGTTTTTTAGGCTCTAGCCCCTCCAAGGAACCACACAATTCTATATTAGGCGAAGCTGGTGGTGATACGAACCCCGGCATTCGCATCAATGAGCTTCTCAGCGGTGTTCATGCGAACACGAAGCACATTGCTACGGCGAGCTTCATCACGATAGCTTTCAGAGACGAAGCCACCAGGGGCATCAGCCGACCACACCAGGGTACGACCCACGCCACCAGCGGTGAACTGGCCGCTCTGCACATTGGCTACGGTGATGTAGCTGTTGGAGAACACAAACCCACCGGAGTAGGCCTTATTCTTATTAGCAGAGTTGATGGCCGCACGACCCACGAGAACCTTTTGGACTCCAAGGGCGGCCGCGATTTCAGCTTCAGAGAGCAAGCGACCACCAGTATCAGAGATAACTCCAAAGAACTGATTCTGGAGTTTGGTCGTCCGGCGGATGCGCTCAAACACAGGGGCAGACATGATGACGGTGTTCGCCTCATAACCAAGCTTGTTCAGCTCGGTGCGGGCATTGGCCACATCACCAGCCACATCAATGTTAGCCAGGTTCGCATTGGTATATGCAGAGATGGCAGACTGATCGGAGGTGGTGAAGGGGGTGGTAGCCGCATTGATGATGTCGTTCACACGCTTCTCATGGCCAAGCTTGATTTGGCGGAGGAGGAAGCGGGCAGACGAGGCTTCGAGATCAAAAAAGCGATCAGCATCAGCGCGGAAGCTGTCATCAATTAGCTCTTCGAGGCCAAACTCGACCGTGTCGTAGGTGTCCGTCCCGAAGGCACGGATGGCACGAGCGTAGCTAGAACCAGCGTCACGAGCCTTGGAATCATTGTTGAGCAGGTCAGCTTGCGCCAACTGCACTTTGAGATACTGGCCGCTTTTCGCGGGAACAGGCAGAAGGGGGAAAATTTCTGCACCAATCAGACCAGCGTCGCCATTGGGGGCTTCCACCAACGCTTGGTTGATGTCGGCCCGGATAGTAGTTCCACCAGAGATATAGCTCATTTTGTTATTCTTTCTTTGTTTGGGTTAGCCTTTAGAACATCGGAACGGCAATTTCAATGACAGCAGAGGTGGCAGTAGCCGCCTCAAGAGCGATACCAGCAGTCACCAGATTGGCCGCCAGCGTGGTCACTTGACCAGCCGAATCGAATTTTACAACATCACCAGCCGCCGCCGTCCCGCTGACGGTTGCAAAGAAGGTGGGGTGGAACAGCTTCACGGTCACATAACCGCCAGCCGAACCATCATCAATCGTTGCGCCGATAGCCTTGGTAGCCCCAGTCACGGCCACATCAACAAAGCCAGCAGTCGTGGTGGACGGCTGAACCAAGCGATAGGCGGAAATGGCAGTCGAGGTGCCGAATGTCCGAAAATTAGTATCAACATTAGTACTCATTCTATTTTATCCTTTGTTTGGGTTAGATGGTTTTAATGCCACGGCTAAGAGCCTCGGCATATTCTTTGGGGTTGGAAAGCATAACAGCCTTCATTGCCTTCAGCTTTGAAGTTCCGTAGTCAGCATGAGCCGCCACAAGAGCTTCAAAATTCTTCGGCTCATCTTTCTTGCGAGCCTCCTCAGTCACAGGAGAGGTTGGGATGGGCTTGATGCCGAATTGAGTCAGAACTTTCTTCACAACTTCAGCCATCTCACAGCCCTCTTCCTCTTCATCCTCTTTTTTAACAACAATGGTGGGAGCTTCTTGAGCCTGGACGGTCTCTTCTTTTTTGGTAGAATCTTCCTTAACCATTTCGTCTTTTTTGATTTCTTCTTTAGGAGTCATTGACTCCTCTAGTTTGGACAAACGAACCTTGATGTCTTCGATGTCCTTTCCGTAATCAGCTTTATTTTCCATTGTTTCTCCTTCTTTTGTCAAACTATCCCCTTCTGCAACTGCTTCTGGCAGATCAGATGGAATTGGTTTCCCTCCGGCCATGTAGCCAAACTTTTGCATAAATTTTACCATCTCTTCAAATAGCCCATTGGTGGCGGCAGGGCTTGAAACAAGGTCAGCAGAGGCAATGCTTTGGGGGCGAATGTAGTCCTTACCCTCAATGGTTTCACTCTCATTCACAAAGGCAAGAGAGATGCCAAACTGGTCTGGGGCTTCATCAGCCATTTCCTTGATGAGGCCATAGTGGGGGCTGTTCTTCAAAAGCTTCAAATCAGCCACCAGCTTATCCCCTTCAATCCTTGCATTCCTGGCAAACCCGACGACAGCGTCCAGACCGGAGCCGTGGTTCATCTTTACCTTAACCCCATTGGGGGCTTGCTTCATGATTTCCATGGCCTTCTCCAGGCTCATCTTGTCCACAAAAAGGTCATGCCCCTTGGCTTCCCCAATCTCCAGAATGCTTACCCCACCAAAATCATTCTCTTCCATTTCACAATCCCCACATTCCATTTCCTCTTCATCCCTATAAGTCTTGTAGGCAACGGCCGCCCTCTGCGATTCATCTGGAAAACTGCTAATGGCTTCCTCGTCTCCCATAAACCTGGAAACAAATTCCTGTTCAGATTCATCACCTCTGGGCAGGGGTAGGGGCATAAATCCCCTTTTTATGTCAAAGCAGGTCGCCGTCTGCTTTTCTATATGATTCTTTGACCTCTCCCCCACCAGCCATCTTTAGAAACTTGCTTACCCTGGCCAATGCCCATGCATTCCTTGAGTTGGGCTTCCCTCCTCTAATGGTTGGCCTAAAACTTGTGGAGTAAGCTCCAGCACCCCTTCTAAATACTTTCTTAAGGGTTCCAAGGCTGGGGGCTTTCCTGTTTGGGTATTTTTCTTTCCACTCCTTCAGCTTGTTCTTGATAGCTTCTTCAGTCCCTTCCCCAATATCAATCTTTCCACCTGTGCTTTTGGTTGCCGCAGAACCAGGCCTGTTTTCTTCAGAGCCTTTGATTCTTTCTGAAGGAGGTGCAGGGGTCTGGGCTTTTGATTTCGGTCCTGGTCTTGCTAATTCCTTGTCTGCATTCTTGGCATAGTCATCCCCGAATAGTTGCCTAAACCACTCCTCTTGGGCTTCCCTGTATGCCTCTGGGGTAAAGTCTTCTTGGGCAATTCTCATAACTAGAACTTTAGCTTCGGCCCTTGTAGCTCATCGTAGGCATCATAGATTTCTTTAGAGTATCTTTTGCCGTCCAGGTGTCCAGCAAAAGTTTCAGCCACAAACTCAAGGGGGTCTTCCTTTGCATATCCACTTACTTTTGAGGCCAAGGCCTTAATTCTATTTGCTTGGTCTGTGGGTAGATTTGCCCAATACCTGTATTTAACAAAACCTTGAACCCCGATAGCTCTTGCGTGCAGGGAATGGCCATGCTCATGAGCCACAACATTTCTGCTAGACCAAAATCCACTTTTGACTTGCAGATTACAAATTTTTTCAAGTTCTGTTATTTGATTCCATCTTCCACCTTTTCTGTGGTTGAGGGATATAGTTTGATAATTTGACCCTCTATTTACCCATGCCATTGCTCCCCTCATCCTTACGCCCCTTTGAATCCTCTCCGGAATTCCGTAGCCCTTTTTCTCTAAATCAATAACCTCTTGCTTTATTGCCTCTGCTGTTTCTATTTTGTTTGGCAAATCCACATATTTCACCCCCATCTTTAGGAGGTCATTTTCAATTTTTTCAACAGCCTTTGTTTTTTTAAAATTTGGATTGCGACCCTCTGCTTGCCCTGGTGCTGGTGTTGTTGGGGGTGCTGGCTTGGGAGGGATTTGACCTGGAGGGGGAGGCGGAGGGGGTGTGGGCGGCTTGGGGGCTGGGGGTGTTGGCTTTTTAATGATTTTGCCTCCAGGCCTTTTAGGGTCATAGCCCCCTTTTAATTTCGGCCTACCATATCCAACTGCACAAGTATTTTTATCATCAAAAGTTCCATCGTCCTTCATACCGCAAGGATTTAAAACTTCCTTAACATCATCCTTGGCAAATTCAGTAGGCTCATCTTTTTGCTCAAGCTTCTTGTCCCTAGATTCCATCTGGCCAACAACTTTCCTTGCCCAGGCATAACCAGCATCCCCGCCCCATCCATTCCACGCTTGCCATCCCTTGCCCTGCTCATCCCAAGTTGCGCCCTTCTTATCAATCTCATGGCGATCAAAAAAGGCCTTCATCCTACGAACGGTATCTGGTGACAGCTTCACCCCATTCATCAAATCCCTAGCCCTGGCAATGCCCACAGGGGTCATTCCCTTTTGGCTGGCTGGCTTCTTTTCCCTTACATCTAAAGCCCTCTTGGCGGCTTCCCTGGCTCCTTTTGGTGGTGTGAAATCAATTCCATCATACTTGCCCAACTCAATCCCGCCCATCATTCCAGCAATCAGCATTTTCAAATCATGCTGGCTGAAGTTTTGAAGAATCGCTAAACTACTTTTTTTTTGAGCCAAGCCCGTGGGCGTCTGTGGGGTTTTGGGTTCAACTGGAACTGCTGAACCGCCCTGTCCTTCTTCTGGGTTGTTTTGTTCTTGGTTGGCCTGTTTTTCTTTTTCTGTGGTGGGAATCATCTTGCCCTGCTGAACACCAGCCACAATGCCCTGTGCCCGTTCCCTGGAGATGGTGGGGAATGCGGCAACAATAACAGAAATTGCACCATCCTTGGACAATGCACCAGCCGCCACAGCATTGATAACATTGATGAGAGAGGCAACTTGCGCCCCATTGAGGGATTGTCCAATAAGGTCTTGTTGGCCTTCCACAGGCTGGCCGTCTTGAGTCTGCTGTTGGGCTTGTCCATGGGGTTGGCCAGTAGGCAAAAGAATCTCTGAAACAGCTTGGGGTGGAACCCCATATTCCATGGCCAAGTCTTGAATCATCTTGGTTTCAATAGCCCTAGCCCTCAAAGCCGCCTCAACATCCATGCCTCTTTCAGAATAGATGTCGGACGCCGTCCTTAATCCAGCCTTAAACTCTGCAATGGCTGAAGCAGATTCCCGTCCAAGGTCGATGGATACATTGGCTCCAAAATTGAAAAAGCCCTTGGTGGTTGTCTTTCCACTTCCAGAAATCATTCCCCTGGCAACACCATCAGCAATGACAATGTTTTTGATGGGCTTTAGAACCTTGTCGTCAAGAAGCTTTTGGTATCTCTTGAATGTTCTCCCTGCTTGTTGCATTTCAAGTCTGGCCGTTGGGCCGGACATTGCAGAAGGATCAACAGCAAAAGAATAAGGGATTCCAAGCCCCATGCAGATGTTCCTAAGTAGGATTTTGTGAAACTCTGCAAATGCGCCGCTGGGTCTGCTGGGGCCGTCTGGGAAAATAATGTCCTCACCAGGTTCCAGGTAGGAAACTTTTCCGGCTTCCATGGATTCCAGCTTGATTTGCTGGTTATCAAAATTTTCTTCTGTGGTTAAGGCCGTTAGGTCAGAGGCGTTGTTGTTGTTTCTCTTAATGACTGCACTTTGCGAGCTTGCAACCTTGGCCGCCAGCTTTTCAAAATTAACAATGTCGTAAATGTCTGTTGCATCATTGATGGCTGTGTGGAATGCGGAAATGCCCCTGTATTGGTCAATGCGAAGCGGGTCAAAGTAATGAAAGCCTTGAGAGGCCGGGATTGTAACCTGGTAAGTGTAGAAATCCCCAATGCTCCTGTTGTAGATGTCATAGGCTGTGGGCGAGCCTGTATCCCTATCAATGTGTATGCCCCCAATTAGTTCCAGGCTAGTGTAAGTTTTGTATGGGTCACCGAGTCTGTCTGCCTCAATGCCTTGAAGCTTTAAGTTTCCATCCTTGTCTCTGACCAATACAAATAGAAAATCACCATCACGAAGCATGGAAATTGTGGCCACCTGCATGAGCGTTGAGCCTGTGTGTCTGGTGGAAAGGTCGCAATTATCAAACCACTCATTCCAGTATGCCTCAATTTCTGTATTGGCCTGTGGGTTTTCTGTCCTGGCCTGGTAGGTGATATTGGCCGCAACATGGCTGGCAAACTTCAAGAGGAGGGAACGAACCAGGCCATTGTTTTCTGCCAGGTCTCTAGCCCTCTTCATCAACTCTACGCGGTCATAATTACTGCGATAATCTTCAGCACCAGAAAGATTGCTCGGCCCCTTCCTCTCCCTGGTATATTTTACAGCATCGTATTCAAACTTTGTTAGGGCTTTCTTGGCCATAAGCCTTTGAACCCCCGCCTGTGGATTCACAAAGGCAACAACCTTGTCTAGGAAATTTTGCTTAATCTTGCTCACGGGCCGAACTTTGCATAGGTAGTTCTGATTCTTGTGCCAGAAGCATTTTCAATGGCAAGGGTAAGTTCTGCAATAATTTCACGCACCTCTGATAGGTTCGCCCTGCTAAAGGAACGACCAGCAATCGAATAGCTTGCTCCAGCCACCGCAATCGCCTCCAAGCAAGCAACATACTTGTCCCGAAGCGAGTTTAGGGTAGCAACGGGTAAGCCAACAAAATCACCCCTCGCCATGTTCAATTTCCTCTGTCAAGCCTGCGGGTATGATTTTCAGCCTCTTATGTAAGGCCGCCCCGACAATTGCCATACACTCACAATCCAGCAAATGGTTATGCTTTCCAATTTGCTTCCAAACTCTTCTAGTTCTTCCTGTCATTGGGTTCTTCACCTCAACCTTTGTTTCTGATGAAATATGAACTTTCCAAACTTCTGGTGTGTCTTCAGCAATAAAACCCTCAACTTTAAGAAGATTTGAAAGAATGTCTTTGATGGCTGGGTTAGACCATCTCCAGACGGGGCAAAGCTTCCACTTCCAGCCCTCCCTAGAGCCTGCATTTTTACCGCTGAAGGGGTCTCCGTTGGCAATCCTGGCATAGGGTCTTTGAACCTTCTGGTCGCCAACAATCTCTGAAAAGCTTGTTCTGTCTGAACCCACAAGGGCAATGAACCCCCATTGGCAACAATGCAAATAAACATCTCTGGTTTGATCTCCAGAATCTATAAACACAGCCCTTGGCTCAACATTGAACTCATCAGCCTTTGCCTTAATGTCTCCCCATGTTTCAAGCCTTCCAGCCCATACTAACCTGCTTTTGCCCTCTAAATCCCATGCCCTTACCACACACCATGCATGGAATCCACCAGCCTCTTGTATGTCGCAAGCCATGATAACCTTTTCACCCATCCTAACCTCTCCCATTTTGTAGGCTCCTGGTATTATCTCAACCCTTTCCTGGTCGTGCTCCATCCAAGGCTCTGCCAGAACTCTGTTCACAAAATCTTGGAGGCCTATGATTCCGCTATGCTTGTCTTGAAGAAATTTGACTGCAAGGTTCCCAAAAGTTACCCAGGGTGGGTATAGACCATTGAGATGATATGACCTCCTACCCGGCTCCCCTTTTGGGTTTGTTGGCCTCCATTCACCCTGTCTCAACATCATTGTTTTATGGCCATCCCTAATTGGCTTTTTGCATTCCTCACACTCATAGAAGGAGGTATTTTTAACTAGGGCATAATCATAAACTCCATCCTCAAGCTTGGCCTTTTCATCCCATTTCACCCTCTCCCAAATCAGCTTTTGTTTATGCCCACAATGCGGGCATGGCACAAAATAAAACCTCATGTCTCCCTTCTGCCATTCAGACCAAATGATGGAGTCTGCTGTGGTTGGGGTGCTGGTTGAAACCACAAGATGGTTTGGGTAGGTTGCAACCCTAGCCTCTGCCAACTGCAATGCCCCTGCCTCTTTTGAGTTTGTGCCATCAGAAAATTTATCAACCTCATCGAGCATCAAAAGTGAAACCGACCTGGAAGAAAGATTGGCTGGGCTATTTGATCCGACAAACCAAAGGGACATCTTCCTAAAATGCTGTTCCAAAATCTTGATTTTGTCTGTGTTCTCTGGCTTCTCCTTGGCTAGGGTTGGGCAATCATCCACCATGGGAAGCCACCTGGTTTCACTAAAAGACCTGGCCAATGCTTCTGATGGCATAACCCAAAGGGCTGGGCATGGTTGCTCTGAAAGTCTGTAAGAAAGGCCAGCCAAGATTGTGGTTGTCTTGGATGTCTGCGCCCCCCAAACCAGGGTAATTCTCCTTACTGAATCATTCCCAAATGCCTCAAGAGGCTCCCTTACATAGGGTGTAAGATTGGTGCTATACGGCCCTGGAATGTTTGTAATTCTGGGTGAAAGAACAAGGTTTTGCTCACACCATTCCGAAATTGATAGGTGCTTCCTTGGAACAAAGAAGCTTTTCATGAATGGGAGGGGTTTCATTCATCTTAAAAGCAGATAGCCCTTGGCGTATGCTTCAATTGGGTTTCTATGAATCCAGTTATGGCAACTCATACAAATCGCCATAAAATATTCCTTTTCATTTAGCCTTGCCCCAAATCTTCCCCGCTTATGATGAATCTGGGTTGCCTTCTTTCCACAAATTTCGCAAGAAGGATTCTGCTCTAAATACCACTCTCGAAGCCAAGTATAGGCACGATTTTCCCTTGCTCTTTTCTTCGAGACTGGCCGAAGCCTTCCGCCCCTTTTCAATGGGGTTTTGCGTTTAAGTGGGGAGCGTTTCATTCTGAACAATTCCCAACAACCAAAGGGGCCGTTGCCGGAAGTCTTAAATATGTCTCATTGTAATAATATCTTAATGCTTTGTCTGTATGGCTAAACATATCTTCGGCGGAGTCATTGGAATAGCCCAAGCCTTCACACATTTTTATATATTTTTCCTTTACGCCATCCTCGCTCAAAAGATGCCAAAGTAAATCTATTAACTGATTTCCTAAATATGTTTTATCTAAATGTCCGCTTTGTTCTAGCAGTTTTTTATATTTTTCCTTTGGGATTGAAACTCTTTCCAAAAGATCGGCATATTCTTTTGCGGTCATTTCCGTTCTTCCCTAATATAAAAAACATAAAGCAAGCAATATAAGGCATCCCAAGTATCGAACTCGCTCCATCCAAAAATAGTTGCCGTCATGTGCCATATAAAAAGCGGCGTCCAAAGCCATGATAGTTTTTCATAAAGAAAGTCTGCAAATTGAACTAGGTTTTTCATTCTGTCATTGAAAGAAGCACACAGGCCAGGGCAAAAAAGCCAAGAAAAATCACAAGAGGATCATTCATTTGAAGGCCTCTTCTTCTGTTTTTTGTATGGTAAGCATCAACTGATCTACTGCATCTTGGACAGCTTTTTTTGCACACTCTGGGTCGCTTGGGTTTGCCCTGGTTGCGATTGAAGATGGCATAGCATCCAATAGTGAACGGATTTGCGAGAGGAATTTAGAAAGAGTTTCTTGTACTTCGTCAGCCGAAAGTGTTTGTCGAAGCCTAGCCTTTTCCTCTTCATGGCTTCTTTTTGCATCTTCATATCCCTTTCTTGCCTCATTGTGGGCATGGATAGCCGCTTTGATGTGGAAGACATTGTTTGTTTTAAGGGCTTTGGCAACTGAACTTGCGGCTGAAAGCTCAATTCTTTCTGCTCGGAGAACTCTTCCAAGACTTGTGGTTGCTGAAATATCTTCATCAGAGAAACTTGCTGATTCTGATTCTTCTTGATTTTCTTGGCTTGGGAGAGAATGTTTTTTGGGCATCTTCATATTCTCCACCCTCCACCTCATGGCTGAAGCCTCTGAATCTAGGGGCATTCCCCTTTTCACCATTCTTGAAATCTGGCCTGGGCTGTAACCCCATTTTTGGCAAAGCTCCTTTTGACTTATCATGGCTCATAGTGGGCGACCGCAAGCCTGGCACTTTTCATCCTGTTCCTTTTTAGCCTCTTCTTCTGGGGTTGTCTGCTCCATCAACTCCGCAAGCTCATCAGCACCAAAACCTGTAATATCTAGGTCAATTTCTCCTGTGTCCAAATCCTCTAACAAGTCTTTCAATGCTGGCAGTTCAAACTCTCCACTCAATTTATTAAGGGCAATGTTGGCCGCCTTTTCCTGTTTTTCCTCAAGCCACACAGCCCAAACATCCACAACCTCAACACCCATGGCTATATAACACTTTAGCCTTTGATGCCCACCAACAATCCTGTTAGTTTTTGCATTCCAGGTGATGGGCTGAAGGTTGCCCAACTCATGCAAACTCTTTGTTAGTCTGCCAAGAGCATCGCTGGAAATTTTCCTTGGATTGTATGATGCTGGCAACAATTCAGAAATTTTCTTTTGTGTTAGATGAGGAAACTTTTCTTTTTCTTTCATAAATTTTTTTATGTTAGATTTTTACAAAAACATTTTTTTGGAAACTCGCACAAAGACTCGTCGGCTCGGAACCTGCCGTGCGAAAAAATGGCCTGTAAAAAGTTATCTAATTTTCTTTGGCTACAACTATTTGCAGAGCCTAACGCCCTGTCTTTCATAAGTATGCAGTAAATCAACATAGTGCCTTCTGTAAGTAGCCTACCCACTTTTTGAAAAAAGCCCTGCCACTAGGAACAGCCCCATAAAGGCCAAGGCTCCCAAGATAGTCCCTATCAGTAGTAGGGCTAGGCACAAGCCCTTGTGTGTAGGCCATAGCCCATGTGCAACCCCTTGTGCTGTGTAGTGGTTTGTGGCCTTTTTTGATGTAAGTGGTTGAATAGAGCCTGTCCAAGTGTTTGAGGCATCTGCCCCATTGCCTGGTGTTGTGCCTAAAAGGGGGGTATCCATGGGTGTGCTACCGTTTTTTTAGATGCCCCTGGCCACAAGATTTGCCATGGTTGGCCGGGCAGTCCAAATGGATAGCCTGGGAGCCATCCATTCTGGAACAGAGTAAAATCCAGCCCTGCCCTGCATAGACATAACTGCAACCATACATATGTTGTTGCTGGGGCATCTTATTAAAGTTTCCCACCCGCCTCAATCCAGGCCTCCACTAGGGGCTTGGCTTCCTCTACAAATTCTAGCCTTTGTTCCTCTGTCCATTGCCCTGGGGATTTCCTTGATACCCATTGCTTTGCCTTAAAAACATAGGATAGCCAATGGCTGGGAGGCCTAGGGCTTGAGCCTTCAATGGGGTCAGGGAGGATGCCGGCCCATAAGCACAACTGCTTGAGTTCCCCTGGCTTTGGGTTGGTCAGCATGGCCTTGGATTTGGCCACCCTCTCAAGGCGTCTGCCCTCCTCACCGTTTATTCCGGCCACCTTTAGGATGGCCTCAAGGTCTAGCCCCTCACTTCTAGCTGATAATAGTAACTGCCCTGCATCAGAGGCTAGGCTGATGGCTTCTGCCATGTCTTGGATTGCCTCCTCCCTTGCTTTCTTCAGCTTTACTACCGTTTTTTGTAGCTCAATTCCTATTTGCTTTTCATTGCTATGAATGATTTCCTTGCTCATGTGTATGCTCCTATTTGTGTGCCAATTCTTCAAGGGGGCATTCTGCCTCCTCTAGGATTTTGGCTGGTGGTTCAAGTTCCCTAAACCTATGCTGTGCAAAACCTCTTTCTGGGTGTGGTGGAACACTAGAGCATGGGTTCTGAAGCCCCTCCAGATAAACAACCACCTCTCCTGGCTCCCCCTGCAATGAGATTCCAACCCCCAAATCCCTAACCACATAGACCTTATCCTTTATGGGTAAGGCATTGTAGTGTAGCAAAATCTCAACAGGGAACCTGTCGTCCACACACACAACCTTGCTCCCCCTGGTCATTTCTTGCCCCTTTTAACCGTTTTTTTGATGCCCTTTTCCCAGGCTCCCTTTGGCCACTTGGGGCATTCCTGGCGCCTCCTCTGGTGAACCCTCAATGCCCTGGCCTTGTAGATTTCCCTAACCCTTTGGGAGCGTTGCACACGTAGCACCAGGCCAGTTCTATGTGTTAGTTCTGACAGCCGTGCCGATAGGGCCGCCCTGGTATATGGCTGTCCTGTTGCCGGGTTGATATATTTTCTAGCAATACTAGTTAGACTTTCTGGGCTTCTGTTTGTGGCCAGAGCAAGAAGGGCTTCATCAAGGGTATCATCTCTTTTGGTGCGTAGCATGGGGCTTTGTATTTCTGTCTGTATGGTTTCCTCAACCACCTGCGCGGCCACCCTTGCAAGCTCGTCCAAGCCAATTCCTGGGTTCATAAGCTTCATTTTAGCAAGTCTTTCTTTAACCACATCCTGTATGGTATCAATTTCACCCGCTATGTCTGGGGTGTAACTGGCTAGGATGCTGTCCGCAGGGTCTTGATTTTTCTGAATCATTCCACCCCCCTGGCATCAATCCAATGTGCAAATCTGCTTGGCTTAACAATTTTACCGTTTTTTTCTAGCCATCTGGCGTGATATTGCACTACTGCTTGCCCCATTTTTAGCGTCTTGGCTATTACGGCAGTTGGGATTCCCTCAAGAACAAGTCTTTGAATGACTTGCCGAAGCATTTTGATTCTCTCCTGTGACCTTCCACCTTTTGTGATTTTCTTAAGCTCTGAATTATCTGGGCAAAGCTCAATCAAAAGCCTCTCGGCTCTTAGCTGGTCGGACTCAATGGGTACGGTCTCCATTAGGATTTCTTTAGGCTTTGTTAAGCCCTTGTCAAAGGCTGGTTTAATGTTGTTCTTGGTTGTTGGGATGGCATTTTCTGTGCTTTTCAGCAACAATCATTGGAGTTGTATTGTTCCACTTGATTAGGTGATGAATCCTTGGATTGCTAGTGTTCATCATTGAAACCTTAACCCCAGAGGGATGCATCATAACCGTAGTGAAGGCCTTGCAATATGTCCCATATCTCAAGTACATATCTGTTATTCCCCTTTTCTGGCTCTGGGTTGCGGTCTGCACCAAGCTTATCATTGGAATGGTTCCAAACAAAATCCCTCTTGAACCAAGGGTTGTATAGGTGTTCACATCCTCATTCATTGCACCAATAAACTGGAATGGCCTGTCCGTAGAGCAGATAAATGAGTTCATGCATTTTCTAATCAAGGGCTTCCTGGTTGTATACCTGTTTTCAACACCTCCAATAAAGTCCCCGCCCTGGGCAAAGGCAATGCTGTGGAATCCTGTTTCCTTGAAGAATTTAAGGTAGGAGCAAAGCACCCTGTCCAGGTCTTCTATTTTATGAACATTGAGCTTCTGCCCGCATTTGCTCACATACCTATACTCAAATGATATGTAGTCATCGTCCAGTTCCATGAAATACTTTATGCCAAGCTCTTTGGCTATTTTGAAACAAGCATTCCTGGCGTGGGTGATTGTCCTTCTTTCATCGAAGTTGTTGCCCTCGTCCACTTGGTCTGCCATCTCTTTTTTATTAAATATAACAACCCTGTCCTTGCCAAAGTTATCAATATATTTGTCTGCTGTTTTGTCCTCGTCATCAATCACAAGGTAAAGTTTTCCTGTGTAGCCATACCCCTTAAGGGTGGCCATGGTCTTTACATTGGTGGGTCTGCCGTGGGTCAGTATGAATATGGCAAAGGATTCACTCTTGATGCTCAAGATATTGGTTCCTGATTTCCTCACATAGCTTCACATAGCCATTCTCAATGGCCTGGTTAAAATCAATTATTACTAAGGCTGATTTTTCCATAAGCCTTTGCATTTGCGGGGATGCGTGGGCGTAGTAATCTGCGATGAGTTCATAATTAAAAATGTTATGCCTTCCAGCGGCTTTTATTAAAAAATCTGCCTCTTCTTTTGTTATTTCTTTTGATTCTAAAATTTCTCTGGATAATTGGTTGCATTTACCACAATCAACAAGCTCTAAAATATTTGGCTTTCTTTCCCCCGGCTGATAAACTGGGGCTTCGATTTTTGTGGAATATTTTGAGTCTTTTTCTTCGGCCTCAATCTCTCCAAAAAGATTTGCCTGTTTTGCAAGGCTCATTGGTTTGTCCACGCGATCTGCCAGCCCTTATCAGACCTTTTCATAATTCTGGCTGGCTTGTCTGGAACATTGGCCATTGCTATTTCCATTGTTGGATATGCTTTTGGCAGTTCTTTCCAGCATAACAGGTCTTGAACCTGTATCTTGAACAGAACCACCTCTTTCCTAGTGCTGGGCAGGTCTTTAAGCAACATAGTATTGGGCAATCTTCTTGCCTGTTTCAGTTTGTATGTCCCTGCTCTTGATTGCAACACCATTCTTTTTTAGGTCATGGATTCTTGAGGCCAGCCTAAAAATCCCATAAAGCTTCAAGGCTTCAAGGGCTGTGATGGGCTTCCCACTTTGTAGGTGGGACAGCACTTGTTGGCATTGCTTGGAGCCAATTGGCTTGTTTGGGTTATGGGTCTCTTTTGGCTCAACAAAGTCCATCGTTAATTGTGAGGCAAAGTGGAAGCTCATCGTTTTTTTCTTTTTTCAGGATAGTTATGCCTGGATTGCTTTCTCGGCTCCCATCCCTGTTTTTTTGCGTGGCAGATTGATCCGTGATCGCATCCCCAAGCCCTAGCAATAGCGTTCATTGGAACCCCTGCTTCATATTGCGCCCTCCATAATGCCCATCTTTTTTGTACAACCTCTATCTTTCTATTGTTGCACTTGCCATATTTGCCCTTTAAAACCCTTAATTCGTGCGGGACGATGATTTGTGGTAAATCTATGGCTTCCCTGCTCTTTGCCTTTTCTAGACCCATTTGTGCTTCAATTTGACCTATTCTGGAGCAAAGTGGCTCAAGATAGGCTTTGATTGGGTCGTTATTTAGGCGTTGTTCAAAGATTCCTACCTTGAGTTCAAGCTTTTCAAGCCTCTCCTCAATAGTTGAAAGCCTCCTTGGTGTTTTAATCCTTTCCTCAAAGTTTGCGGCCTCTTCAACTAGGGTTTTGTATTCTGGAACAACCTTTCTGTATGGAACAAATCCCCTTTCTTTGTCCCTGTTATATGCCTGGGCAAGACTCATGAGGGAGACCCTGCCTTTGCCCAATCTGCATAGGATGAAAAGCCCATTACCCTATAAAGTGGGGCGGATTCGCATGATGACTTTGGTTGTGGTTTTGATTGCATTGCGTGTGTTCCTTTCTGTTTTGTTTGGTTCCTTCTGAAGCAGTTTCTAGCGGCGGCTTGCCAATTCTTGACCGGGGCTTTGCCCCCGACCTTCCAGCCGTTTGACTCATAATGATCGAAGGCTCCCTGCACATCCATCCCAACCCATCCAATGGTTTTTGCATATTCAGACCATTGCGAAAGTGTGGGGCGCACTTGTGCCCTCTCTCTCTTTATATCTAGCCTCTGGCCTCTGGCTTCTAGCCTCTGAGGGGTTACATCTTGGTTACAAATTGGTTTCATGTTGGTTACATGATGGTTACGCCATCTTAAAACCTTGTCCCTATTTGACTTGCGGCCACGCTCATCCTTGACCATTCTGCGTGAAAAGATGGTGTCTTGCTCCATCGAATAGACCCCAGCTTGGGCAAGTTCGACCAGCAATTCCGAGGTTCGTTCCAAGGATTCACCGAAGATTCGGGCGATATGTTCGGCCCCCATCGGCTTATCCCCGGCCAACAAATAGCCGTGCTTTTTTGACTTTGCCATAAGGCAAATCATATCGACCCAAAGCCCTCTTGCCGCAGGGGAACAACCACGAAGGGCTTCGTCAGAAAGCCAATCAGAGGGATAAAATTTGAGCCAAGGCAACTTCATTTCTTTGCCTTTTCCAAGTCCCTCTTCTGATATTTCTTCGCTCTTTCCAATAGCTCCTTTGCCATGACTTCTGCAAGGTCAGCGTGTTGCAGAATATCCTTATAACTTTTATGCTGGGCGTGACTCCATTCTCTTTGCATTTCCTTGAGCCTTGCTGTTGTGTATTTAAGAAGTTGTTTAAGGTAGGTAAGTCTTTTTACGCTCATAAAAAAATCTCCTAGTCCTGTCCCACCCGAAGGCCACGGACAGAATTATGCCGACCAATCCTGCAAATATAAAGCCCGCGATCAGCCCCAGTCCGACCATTTGCTTTCCAGTATTTGAAAATATTTCTTGCATAAATCTCCCTATGAGACAGGAGCCTGCGGCCACGGCGACCAAGCAAGAACCGCTTTAGCTCTAGTCCAATTATTCGCAAAAAATTCTCCGTGAGTGAAGCGAGCCGCCAGCACATCGCCTCCAACAACAATAAGCACTCGATCATTTTCCTTTGGTTTTTCATTTGCAGGGTTCCTCCATTCTATTAAACCGAACTTGGTTTGTGGTACATCAACGGTAATTGGCATATGGCATTCTCCTAATTGCTGTGACACAATCGTTGAGCAAGTCTTTTCTGACCTGATCCTCCTCGGCATCGGCCATTTGCTGGATCAATTCAGCGCAAGCTGAGCGTTCTTTCCTTGCCACGGTGTTTGCCAATTCTGACAGAGCTTGGTCTATTTGTTCAGAATGTGATTTCATCTTTTTTATCCTCCTCTATGATGGCTTTTATGACCGCCCTTAATTGTAGGTCTTTTTTGTAGGGCTGACCATCCGGGGCGTTCTTTAGTGGTTGTTCACTTAACCACATCAACCAACTAAAGCCCTCGGATGATTTGGCGATTTGTCTGACCGTCTGGCCTTTGTATTTCCCAAACCCAACAGTCATATCCTTAATCTCAGAATCAGGGGCTTTCTTTTCCTCAACCAGTCGGGCAGTAATTTCCTTTACCTCGGCTGGATTTGGGGCTTCGTACTTGTCCGTGTTGATGTCTTGGAATCCACCGGGAGGAACTTCATCGGCTGGAGTTGCCGAAAGGTTTTTGATTCCCATTAGGGGAACACAAGCGGCCAATGCCATCTTGCAAACCTTGGATGCCGCCCGTGTTTGAGCCATTGAGCGTACCGCATATTCGTCTGCGTGCTTCCATCGCTTCTCATCCTTGGAACAAAAGCCCTCGGCCTCTGCAACAATTACTCCGTTGTCGGATCGGCGAAGGTATGCCTTGGCGATAAATCCCTCTCCCTCTCTTTTGACTTCTCCGCCGCTTACAACATAGCCAGCCGCCCCAGCCATAATAAGCCAGCCGGGATTCTTAATGTATCGTTGGCCGCATACCTCGATTGTCTCTTGCTCAACGCTATCCCTTACGGCTTTGGCAAGGGCTAGGTTTGTTTTGTGCCGAACTATGGGGTCGGCAATCTGTGTTTCTATTGTTACTAGTTGTGTTTCGCTCATTTGTGGTTCCTTTCTTTTTGTTTATTCGTCAGGAAGTCTTTTTCTGCTTTTTAAAATCCAATCCTGTGCGTGCTTTTTCCTAAATTCCCAATAGCCTGGAACTCCATTTCCCCAGCCTGGAACATAAGAAATTTTATTTAAAAGACAGAATGTTTCCCAGTCTAGCTCCTTGGCCATAAAATTAAGATGCCATTCTGGGCTTGCATGAGCCATTTCGTTAAAAGCCTTTAGACATTCTTTGTGATGGGCTTTTACCTTGGCCTCTTTCTGTTCCTTGGTTTCAATAAAAGGTTCCTCGACCCTAATCACCCTTTCCCTCCATTCAGAGACAGCCTGCCTCCTCATGTCATCCTCTTCTTTGATGTATTCCTCTCTAAACGCTGGCATCTTCAATCCTTTTTAAAAGTTTCAGATAGGACATGGAGCCACCCCTTTGGACGGTATCATGGATTGGGGCAAGCCATTGAAGATTAATTTGGTGCGCAGGAATTCTAAAAACAAGAATTCCCATCTCTGCAAGGGCATTGTATTTTTCCATGTCTGCAATGAACCCCTTCCCCCTGGTATGCCGTCCTCCTGTCCAGACACCTCCCTCAATTTCAATGGCAACTCCAGAGCTATGCCAGAAGTCCACCCTCCACTTTCTTGTTGGGTGGAACCTATGCTCTTTGATTAACTCCTGTCCATTCATGTTTTTCCACAAAAGTTCAAATCTTTTCGTTGGTGACAAGGATTTCAACTTCATTTTAGTTTCTTCCCCACCACTTTTCCTGCGGCTCTAGCAAGGATTCTGCCAAGGCAATCCTAGTGTTGTTTTCCTTAATTGCCTTATCCAGCCTGTCCAACTCTTGGGCAACAAGAATGGCAAATCTTTCTCTCTCATAATCATTTTGCTCAATATCCTTTGCAAGCCTGTACAAATATACACAAGCACCAATGCCAATAAGCAAAATAAAGACCGCTAAAATCATTTGCAAGCTTCCTCAACCCAATAGAGCAATCCCATCCCAATCAGCATTCCAATCACAATCAATGTGTAGTCTTTTATGATGTTCATGTGTTGTTCCTTTCTTGTTTGTATGTTGTTCCTGTGGTTTAATCAACAACTATTTTAGTTAATCGGCGGCCCGAATTCTGTCCCATCACAGACAACCCAATTGCTTTGTCCCTTCTCTGCCTTTAGCAAGTCTTCTAGGTGCGCCTTTGTTTCTAGCAGAATGCTGTGCCTTTTTGTTCCAACTCTAACCAAGTAGCCAAGAATCTTGGTGTATTCACCAGGCTTCTTTTGCTTTTTGGGTTTGGGTTCTAGGATTTGCATATTGTGTTTTCCTTTTCTTTTGAAGTTTAATCAACAAATATTTTTGCACCAACCAGCTTTGCCCAGAACTCCATGTGATTTTGCTTTAGGTAGTCAAGCTCATTCTTGGTTGTCTCAAGCTCACCAGTAGGCAAGCCCAATTCATATTGGGCATGGTGGGTTAGCTCGTGAATCAAGGCACATACCATTTGGATTTCAGAGCCAACAAATAGCTTGGTCTTTTTGAGGCATAGGCTTTTCATGTCATAGAGTATGAGCCATGCCCTGGTGCTAATACAGGCATTGGGGGCAAGGTATTTGCCAAGCCCCCTTTGAGGATTCAATTCATTCCTAAAATACCTGGAGCGGTTGTAGCTACCAGAAAAGATATACTCAACCTTGCCAAAATCCACAGAGGGATATTTGGCCTTCATCCAGGTCATGGCTTCATCAAGAAGCTCTGGGATTCTGGCAACCAATTCTGGCCTTACTGATTTTCTGCAAGTGATGTTCATTAGGATTTCCTTTCTTGGTTGTTGTTCCTTCTTTGAACAATCTAACCCATATTGAGTTTATGTCAATGGTTTTTCTTCAAAAGGATTTCATTGAATACCAACAACTTACTACTTGCCCTTAATTTTGTAGTGGGTGATTGCGCTGATTCTTCGGCCAGAGCCATCAAAAATTCTGAAATCTTTTTTCTCCAAAAAGCCCTCTTCAGTCATTCGATTTAAAAGTTTGTTCCGCTGTCCAGAGGCCGCCCCCATCAACCCCATTTTTCTTAAGGCAATATCTCCCTTTAGCCATCCAGGAGGAACTTCTTCTTGTTGTTTGGAAAGAAATTTATAAAGAGTTTGCGCCCACTCTCCCTCAAACTTTTTTTTGCTCCATCCCTTGCTGGCCGCCTTACTCACAATGGTAATCTCCATTCTCCATGGATGGTTGGGCTAACTACATTAACCACACAATCCTTATCATTGTATTCCCCCCAGGCAATGCCATGTTGCCATCTAGTTACACTTCTATTTCTCCTAGCATAATGCATGGAATCTACATTTGCCAAGCATCCAATAGTCCAGCCAACTGGTGCGCCTACGCTTCTTCCAGCCGCCCTGTCCACCCTGTGAAGATGACCAATGACAACAGGCTTTTTCATCATCTCCACATGATCGCGGACGGCGTGTTCGTTGAACATAAAACCATGTCCAAACAATGTTCCACCAAGCTCTCTCCAGCCCTTCATAATGTCGTACTGAACAATCTCTGCTTTCATGTCTTTGCAGACTTGATGAAGGTCAGCCAAGCAACTGGTGGCACAATGAGCCAAGATTGCATTGGGTGAATACTGGTGTTCATATACACGATGCTCGTGGTTTCCTATAAAAAACACATTTGGCTCTAATAACCTTAAAAAGTTTGTTCCCGCACGAAAGTCTTCCTCAATGCTTGCGGCCCTGTCCGATGAATCAGGGGAGCGCATTGCCCCAGCCCTAAAGGCGGCTAGGTCGATGGCATCCCCAAGATGGAGGATGGTGTCTGGCCGCCACCTCCTCTTAAAATCTAAAACAGCCTTGGTCGCCATGGAATCGGCCAGGTGGCCGTGGGAGCAAGAGACAGCCAAGAACTTTTTCCACTTAGTCATTTATCTAGGCCAGTAATTGTGTACCAGATAGCCCTACAATTTTCCCTGCTTGTTGTGGCACAGACTGAATCGTCATCCATCCCCTCCCTTGAAAGCTCCATTATAATTCTCATGTTTTGCCGCAACGAAAGAAGATATGTTATTTGGTCGATTGTTTCCTCAATTGCATTCTCAACCATTCTAGCCGCTGGCATTGTCCAAAGCTTTGTTCCTTTATAGGCCTGAACTCCGGCCTTATATTTCTTATCCAACAAATCGCAAGTTGCCAGCTTGATTTGTTCTAAATGATAACGATGGGATTCTGTGAATTCAAATTCCAACTGCTTTGAATTTTCTGGCACAACCCTTCCTCTTGTCATTTCATCTAACGACTAGACCACGGGAGATTTTTGAAAATACTTTTTTTAACTTCTTTCACAATCCCTTGTTTTTGTGGGCTAACAAGTTCTCTCCATCCAGAAATAGTTGCATCTTCAAGATGTGGAGTTTCCCAATCCAATCTGCGTAATCCACCAGTAGCCTCTGCAATCTTATGGGCTATTTCATATGCGGCCTCATCATCCCATGCCGCCGACCAGCCTGTTTTTGTTTCTGCAATAGGAACAAAATCAATAGCCCTTGCCCCATTTCCTTGGTCAATGTGGAGTGATTGCGGGGGATAGCCTCTTGCGTTTGTAACCTTCGGCCCAGGCAACGACCTTCCTTTTTTATACAATTCTTCCTGTTCTTCCTGAGTTCTCTTGGAGCAATAAATTAAAACATATAGCTTTTTTGACCAACACTCCTTGAACCACTCGGCAACTTTTTTTTGGAATCCCCTTTCCAGATTCTTTATATGTCCAAGGCTTCTCTCTTGTGCTTGGCTAAGAGTCATTCTGCCATTTCCCCAGGGGGCATTTAGTTGTTGCCATCCTTGCCTTAATAGCCATTAGGCATCCGCAGGCCATGCAAAATCTTCCCTTGTATTGGTCGCAGGATTGGCATATTGAAATTCTAGCCCTGTAATTTCCCATAGTGAATCCCTTGCTTGCCCATTTTATTGATTGCCTTATGGCCTCGCCAGCCTTACCACAGCAATTCATTTGTTTTCATACCTGAATCTCCATGCCTCTGAGTCTGCAATGGCATCAGAAAGTGCTTTAAGGGCTTTTGCATACTGCATTGAAAACTCAACATCTATCCGTCCCTTTTCCTTCTCAATCTTGTCCCACTCCATAATAAGCCGCCCAATATCCTGGTCGGATGGAATTGGATATGTATAACTTAAAGTTTGGCTAGTGGCACAACCGCTAATTATGATGCCACCAAGAACCAGAATCCACACCACGAACCCAGCCATCAACAGCTTTTTTTCTTGCCTCATTCTTTTCTTTTATTTCTTCATCGGCTTTTTGCAAGCGAGATTTTGACCTATTCTTTAGCCACCAAACCCATGCCCCCAACAATGCCCCTGCAACTGCAAGGACTCCTTCAATCATTTGCGAGAAAATTTAGAGAGGAAATCAAGAACAGCCTGTAAGCTTTTCTCCGGCTGGTCTCCGGGAATAAGCTGGGCAATAGCAATAACAGCACCAAGAAGGGCTGTAATAGCCCCAAGCCATGCAAATAAATCAACATTCTGAATGATGCTAATAATTGTTTCCATAATATTGGTGATATGTCAAGGGGTTACAGGTAAAAACTCCTTGAGATTTTAAGCCTTGTAAAGAAAGATCCGTTTTTATTTAAAAAATTAATCTCTCTGCCCCACAGAGTTTTTAAATATTTAATTCCATATTTGTTCCTAATCCTCTTTTTTGCAACTCTCTGAAGATAGTCAAGATTTTTAGGAATAAAAACTTCTCCATCTATTGAATACGGGGCAGTATAAATTCCCGTTTCACCTGGAATTCCATCAATCCAAACATCTAGATCATATCCATCAATCCTTGGCCTGTCTTCTCCACTCTTTATCAAAACATCAAGGTCTGAATCATTTCTTGCCCCAATCCACAAATTATTTTTTTGGCTAAGTTCAATAAAAAAATCATGTCCACCACAACGGCTACCAACAATAACTAAACCCTTTCCCATAATTGACCACTCAAAATTTCAACATCCCAATCAAGCACGGTGAAAAGATTTAAATTGCTATTTAGTATAAAAAATGAACCATAAAATGTTGTTGGAATTCCAACAATTGCATTTGTAATATATGTTTTCCTTGACCCGATCATTTGAGTTGTTATTCCTCCAGTAGAGCCTTCTATTACAACATCTGTATAATCTTTATTTCTTGTGCTTAAAATAAGCAATCCATAATTACTTACAACTTCTTCAACAACAGGCTCTATATAGCAAAAAAACTCTATTAGTAAATTATCTGGGTTATCGGCTGAAGATGGCTCGTCATTGATTTTAAATGATTCAACTCTAAAATATGAATCATATAAACGATTATCTATTGATGTGCTTGTTTGATCCTCAAATGCAAAACCTGTCTGATATTCACAATTTAAAATTCTTTCTCCATTGTTGGGATTTTCTGGGTAAAATTTATTAGGCCTTACAACACCTGGAAACTCTACTGGGCTATCAATTGGTTGAGAAAGAACCCAATCCCTTTCCACCATTGGTGTAGATGAAAAATCTTTCCATTTTCCATATGCCGTTATATTTGCAGATAGCCCCTTAAATAGCCACCAAATCCTCATTGCATCTTCTATATTTCCAGACCATCCATTATTGCTTCCAACAGTAACAGTCGCAACTCCACCACCAAATGTGGAAAAACTTTCGAAGACAGGGCTTGTAGATGCCACTTCTAGTGGGCAATTAGACAAAGTACCTCCACCTCCAGCCATGGGGAAATACGGCCCTATTGTTGTGAATGGCTGAAACCCATTCTCTGGGGTTGCCGCCATATTATCTAATATCCTATAACTGTGATTCTATAAGTGGCTGTTGCTTGGTTCTGGGAGCTATTAGTTCCATTTTGAGCTATAATTGAAACAACATTTGCAGAAACAACACATCCTTGAAATGTAAGCCCCTGGCATACTGCTGAAGGAAGTCCAAACAAAACTATATCATTTAAAGATGCACCTGTTAATCCTATGGATATAGAATGAACATCATTAGCCGCAATTGCACCACCGAACCAAATACTTGCAGTTGTTGTGAGTGTTTTTACAGATGTTGGTAAAATGCCATATGTTGAAGAAGATGAAAGCAGTCCACATGAAACAAGATTGCTAATTACATTTTCCTGTGTTGGTGCTGAATATGAAATAAGTCCAAGGCTTGAAACACTATTTATTAAATTTGATCCGCTTGGCTTTGAAATTGCAGTTGTTCCAAAAAATCCTAAACCACTAGACCAACTAATTCTTTCGCTTGAACCATTAAATAATTTTCTATTTTGCCAATCCAAAGAATCATTTCCAGACGAATCTTCAAGCTTCCAGTTTGCGGCATTGATTGACCCTGCCGCTCCAGTTGTTGCCTCTTCAACAAACTTAGAATCTGATTCTGATTTTGTGTAATAGCTTGCTTGTGCCGCAGGAACAACACTTCCAGTTGTAATTAAATCCCTTCTTATGGAAATGGATGACTGATAAATTGTTGATGTTTTTCCATTTTCAGTTATTTCAATTTCAAGCGTTGGCGTAATTGTATCAGAGCCAGATTCTGCAAATAACTCATCAAGTTCGGCAGTTGCCATTGTTACTGTACTTTGAATAAAATTTGCAAAAACAACTCCAGAAGAATCAAGTGTAAGCGATGTGGTTACATTTATATTTCCAAGTTGCTTTACAAATGAAATTGTGTATTCACTTGAATTTGATGCACTATCAACAGAAATATTGCCAACACCTATTCCAGTCACAGATTGTAATGCCTCGGCAAAACTTGCAGAATTTGATCCTACTGGTATTGCCGTTGTGCTGTTGGAGCCATAATTTAAAACGACTCCCCCACCAATTGCATCTTTGCCTATTGTAAGCAAATAGCTTTCATTCTTATCTGTTCCGCCATCCTGTATTTTTGCAAGTGAAACAACTCCGCTTGTTGGAGACGCAACAAATGTATCTGCATAAACAGCAGGATTTCTTCTAAGCTGAATAATTTGCTGTGCAGAAACATTTGCCTTTGGAAACCTTCTTGTTGAGACAAGCACAGAACTTGTTGGAAATAGGGTAAATGAATCACCACCAAACGACATTGCTGTATTTGCTGTTGCAGATGTTATAAGATATGAATATGGATCATTTCCATAAGTTGAAACAGATGCTCCTGGGGCAATAGCTGAAATTGAGTTTAGAAATTGGGCTGTTGTTGCATTATATGAAATTGCACTTGATGTTGTTGCGCCAAGGGTAAGTTTAAACTGACCATCAGAAGGCCCGTCATCCACCCCCCCAATTCCAAGTTTTGCCGCAATTCCTGTGCTTGATATATCCTTTAATATCCCAACTGAATCTCTTTCTTGAAGGCGAAGCCTGAATGTATAACTATCATTTCTTGTTAGTGATGGGATAGCCCCTAGATAGCTAGAGCCAGCGGCAACAAGCTGGCCGCTAGTCACATCAATATAAAAATCAATACTTTGTGCCATTATATTTTTATCCTTATGTCAATTCCTATGAGTTGGCCTTTTTTGTTAATTCAGCATCATAGAGCAATACAAGGTTATATGGCTGTCCATTTGAACAAACATTCACCGTTACAATATTCTGTGGGCTTGAGAAATTTATTTGTATTCCATCTGGCTTTTGAAGGCATTTTATACCATTTCCATCTATTGGCTTAGTACATTCTATGCGCCTTATTAGGCTGTTAAAAAACCCAAGAGCAAGGCGAGATGCTCCATTTAACTCCTTTAAGCGTGGTTCAAGTATTGCCATTTTATATTAATTCTCTAACCAAATCTGTTTGAGAATCCACCAGAAATAGAAATTGTAACATCCCGTCTTTCTGCAAATGTGGCTGTTGCTATTAAAAATTGACCCCTTCTATTGCAGTTTATAGTTTGCAACACATAGCCATAATATATTGTTGTCACGTCCGAAACTGTCCCGGTGCCTTGTCTTGAAAATGGTGCTATTGGGTCTCTTGGTAGGGAAACACCATTAATTATTGTTGGCATTTTTTGGATAGAATTATTTAATGGATTTGCAACAATTGGAGTTAGAGACGAAAATTTTCCACCAATTAACTCTGTTTCATTTGAGTCTGTTACAAATTCAGATTCTATGTTAATGTCTGGCCCGTAAATTCCGGCATCAGTAACAGGGATGATTCTTACAATAGCCGGAGGAAGTCCAGATGATGATGTAAGCCCAACAAATGTAACATTCATCTCAGTTATGTTTCCATCCTGTTCATTAAATGAAATGCTTTCAGAAATCATTCTTGGAAATTTTGTTTGCGCTGTTGAAAAATCAGAATGCTTTGTGTCCTTTGCTGGCGCAAGAGTTATTCTATTTTCGTTCTGAACAATATACGTTTCAACAATTGTCTCAAGCCCATTCGAGTCTTTTTGATATTGTTGCCTGCGAAGAACTTTGGCATTTGCCGAAGTTGAGCTTGATGCTGGAAGTCCTACAATTATAGCCGACATATCATTATCCCCCGGCTCCGGATGTAACAAGAGGAGCAGAAGATAATTCATTTAGAATTTTTTCAATAGAGCGCATTAAATTTGGAACTTCTTTGTTTTGTGATGCCATTGATGCCTCTGATCTGCTTCTTGCTATTCTTGCAGGCTCAATTCCTGAGGCTGTTCCTTGTAGCCTTTCTCCAAGGGTTGGCATTTCTGTGGCCGCAGTTCTTTGCGCCATTCTTTTTCTTACATCCTCTTTTGTTATGCCAAGTCTTGTTGCCTCTGATTTTAAAAATGCATCTTGAGTTCTAAAGTCTTCTTTCGAAACCTGTCTCGATCTTTGCTTTTTCGCTGTTTCCAGGGCTTGCCTTCCTGCCCTAGAAGCTCCAAGAATTGAAACATCAACACCTGTTGCCTCCTCAGATTTTACCCTTGCCTCCTCATCCTGTTTTTGAATTTTTTCAGATGCTTTCCTTGCTGAGTCAGCAATCCTTTTGCTTGCCTCTTCTGCTGATTTTGCCTTTTCTTCTTGTAGCCTCTTGAACTCTTCAGCATTCTTTCTGAAAAGTTCTTCCTCCTGCTTTACAAGGCTATCGCTTATTTTAATTGATGTTCTTGCAAAATCCTCATCTAGTCTTTTTCTTTCCTCAAAGCTTTTGCTTGCCTCTTCTTTTTCTTTTTTTGTCCTTAACGCACGAAGCTTGTCTGCTTGTTCTTCCCCCGCTAATTTTGCTTGGTCAATCTTTTGCTGTGCAGTAAGAGCATCGTTGGCCTCAATTTGAGCAAGCTTTCTCCTTGTCTCAATGTTAATCTTAAATACCTCGGCCATATCCCCATCAAGACCCATGAGAATCTTCTGTTGGGCAATCCTTTCTGCCTCTTGCTGTGTAAGCTTGTCTCCAAGGGCAATCCTGGTCTCAACAGCCTTTTCAAATGCCTTGGCCGCCTTGTCTGCATCATCATTAAAAAAGAACGCCGCAATGGAGTTCATTATGCCCTGTTTTCCAATTGCACCCCTTGTTTCATTGATTGCGCTTGTTAGAGATTGCATCTTTTGGGTTGTTCCCTCAATGCTGTCTGCGGCCTTTGCCCCAATTGCCTTGTTCAATGATTCGGCAAGTTTGTCTGATTCCTCTTGTGCTGACACAACTCCCCTTGTCATTCTATCAATTGCAAGATAGGCGGCGGCACCAAACCCACCAAATCCAGCCGCTGAAGCCAATCCCTTTATAACCCTCCCAAGCGATGCCCCTCTTGCATTGGCCATAAAAATGCTTTTTGCAAGCTGATCTAAACTTGCACTACTTCTCTGTGATTCAGCCCTTAGGCTTGCAAGATATTGACGCAGTTGATCTACATTCTGACCTGATTTCTGGGTATGAACCAGAATCTCCCCTTCTGCAATCTTCCTCATAAAATTAAAGGCTCTTGTCAGCCCTCTTCTTTATCCTGTCATTTATATATTCCATCATGTCTCTTGTCTGATGATCTATGGCCTTTTGAAGGGCTGTATTAAGTCTCTTGTCTATGGACACCGGCCCCCTTGCATACGTTCTTGGGTTTACTGTGGAATAAAAATAGCTTCTAATAATCTCCCCAGGCTTTGCCCTTGTCCCTCCACCATAACTAGCAGTCCCCCTTTTCCCCTTAATTTTTGCAGTTTGATCTCCAGCACTACCAGATTCCTTAAACACTCTTAGTGCCGGTATCCATCCAGACTTCAAATACCCAACAGCACTTCCCAAGGCTCTGAATGTTTTTCTTATATAAGCCTTCATTGAGGCTCCCCCAAGGCCTCCGCCTGGAGGATTTCCTGTTGGCCTTCTCCCTAGCTTTATATTTCTTCTATAATTGGCTATCCTGTAACCATCCATTGTTCCTCTTATAACCTTTTTGCTTGGCTTTCTTATTTTTATCCCCCTTGCCCCGCTTGATCTGGATATTGACTTAGCTGTGGTATAAACCGTTGCAGACCTAGCAAAAATGCTCCTTAAAGCGCCAAGGTTGGCCTTTTCTGTATATTTAATAGCCCACATAAGGATATTTGCAGAGCGCCTATTTAGCTCATCTGCAATGTCCTTTCTGGCTAATGGAATATACTGGGCTAATCTTCTTTCAAATTGCCTTGTATCTAGCTTAAAGCTCATAATCCTAATTGTTTTTCTAGCTCCTCAATCCTTATCGCCTCAAGATATTGCCTTCTTCTGAGCCTTATTCCGGACATCCAGAGATGCACATGGTTGGCTTGCTGAAATAAGCTGATGGGTATTTCCCATAGTATATACTCAATGCTCCAGCCTGTCCTTTGTGCCAACGAGAATACCGATGCCGCAATGCCCGTTGGCGTGATCAATTTCCCTGGTCTGTTGCCCCTGGGCTTGGGATAGGCTCAACTTGTCCTCTATTTGCCTCATCAAGAATTGATGCAACCAGATTGGTGGCCACATCCCTATCTGCCTCTGTCTTGTCTGCAATCCAATCAAGAATCTTTTCCCTAAACAAATCCTTATTCCAGCAAAGCCTAATGGCCTCTTTTCTGTTTTTCAAAAGCTGAATATGAAGGAACACAAAAGCCCACACAAAGAATGGGGTTGTATCCTCATCACTTCTAGCCTGTATCATAAGAAGCCTTGATCCTTCTGTATATTGGGCTAGGGCTTCTCCATTAAACTGCCTTTCTGGGGCTATAAAGGCTGATTCTAGGGCTTCTGTGAGGATGTCGTTCATATATGTCTTAATAGTGCCTTCTTTCTTTCTGGGCTTGCATTCTCCGGCACCAAGAGGGTTTGCCCACCAACCTGAATAATCCTTATTGGTTCTGCTCTTTTTACAAGGCCAAGCAAAGTTTCCCTGTTTTCAAGTGCCGCCCTGACATATCTAATAGGGCTTTCTTGATCCGACTTCATTTCAGACCAATTTACCTCCATCTCCCTCCTCGCAATATCTCCATCACCACTAGAAATAAACCAAAAGGTTACTTGCTGTTGTCCATCTTTAATTATTCTTGTAACAGGATCAACACTTCGAAGTTTTGCTCCGAAGGCCGCAACAGCAGAGGCAACCTTTATGTTAGTTGTTCCCCAGAATGACTGACCTTCCATGGCCTAGGATTTCAAAAGGGTATAGAACCCTTATTAGCTTACGTTCGGGTATCCCGTAGCAGATATGTCCACCGTTACAAAAGCATCATTACCCTTATTGATGGTGATTGAATCAATACGAGTTGTTCCAAGGGTTGTTGCATTTGCAAGAATAGCAAGTGCCGCACCAGCCGTAACAGCATAAGAACCAGTTACTGCAACTGACAATGAGTATCCAGTTGTTGCGTTATAATAAGAAATTCCAACAACATCGCCAACATTGTTGCGAATTTCATTTTTCTCTACATTTCTAGTTTCGCTGAAGCTCTGAACAAGCCCAATGCCCTCGCTAGTTATACCAAAAACAAGTCCAGATTGTCCAATTGTTACAGCCGCCATATAATTATCTCCTTTGTTATGTCAAGTTAGGGTTAGTGTCCAAGAAGCCTGTTTTTAATGATCTCCCAGGCGGCGGCCAGCACACCGAAAACGATGGTGGAAACCAGCCACACCCTGCCCTTAACGCTATGGGCTTCCTGTTCAATCCTGTCCATCTTTGTCTTATGGTCTGTTAGAAGCTCTAGGATATAGGCTTGCCGGGTCTCCATTCGGGCGACTGCCTCCCGCACGGAAATGAGGACGCTGTGGTCATCTGCGCTCATTTTGAAAACTCAAACTTCTCCCCCTCGGGCGTGATGCGGACGCACTCCCGGCCGGATTCGTCGTAGAACAGCTCTACCAGCCCCTCCTGCTCCATCCATTTGAGGATACTCGTCAGCTCTGACCATGTAGAGGTCATAGACCCTCCACGAAAAACACACCCTCACCTTGCGTGAGGGGGGCCGTTTCGCCTAAGCTACTGCGGGTTTTCAAATTCACATCCCCTCCGGCACGGGCGGGGCGAGGAACTGGACGGCATCGGCCCCG
>Ga0214923_10001204_pt1 | contig 37368 bp, 71 predicted proteins | sample LL1510_MetaG_FD_177993 | JGI IMG/M metagenome (GOLD analysis project Ga0214923, IMG submission 177993) | Freshwater microbial communities from Lake Lanier, Atlanta, Georgia, United States - LL-1510 | ecosystem: Environmental > Aquatic > Freshwater > Lake | place: USA: Georgia | collected...
ACTTTCGAGGAATCACCCTGACCTCGCTGGTGAAGCTACTGACACCATTGTGCGCGAAACGGTGTACAATACGCTGGGTTTTACTACCCCGTTCTATCTTTAAAATTTGACAATAAATCGTTTTGGGTATATAATACATTCATAGACAGTTAATTAAAGGAGTTGAAAATGGATCGAGTTCAAATCACACTGTTCAATGGCAAGCAAGCAATGGTTGATCAAGACATGGTCAAAAAGATGCTTAAAAAGAACGAATTGGTTGCTGCTGCTAGTCGTTTGCAGTCAGTTATGAATGCTGTTCCACGTGAAGCTGAACCCATTCTGCAAAAGCAACTTCAGGAAATTATGGGTAAAATCATCCGTTTGAATCGCACAATCCGTAAGAATGTGCAGATTATCTAGGAAAAATGGTTGACCAGAATTGGCAGATCGGTTATAATATACACATAAACAGCAACAAGGAGTCCTTATGTTTGTAACCCAAACTCGCAAAACTGTGCAACTGAATTCGGTACAACAAACTCAGGTAGAAGCACTGAGTTCTGTGCTGGGCAAGCTGAGCAACAGCGATGGCAACTTTGCTTCGAGTCTGATCCAAAACTTTTATCGTTATGGTAACTTGTCTCCTAAACAGCTGACCTGGGTTGATACGTTGACCCAACGTGCCACACAGCCCGCACCTGTTGCGCAGATCCAAGTGAACTTTCAAAAGATCCAAGATCTGTTTGACGTGGCTGCTAAGAAACTGCGCCGTGTCAAAGTCAAATTGCAAACCGCACAAGGACAGCCGGTGGCGTTCTCCCGTGCAGGTGCCAACAGCAAATATGCTGGACAGATTCTGATCACCGACGGCGGCCCGTTTGGTAACAACAAGTTTTTTGGCCGTGTGGATGTTACCGGCGAGTTCTTTGCCACTCGCAGTGCCACGCAGGAAGTGTGTGATTTGGTAAAAGAGTTTGCAGATGACCCATCTGCTACCGCAGGACGTTATGGGCGTCTCACTGGTGGTTGCAGTTTTTGCAATCACGGTTTGAAAGATGATCGGTCAGTGCAAGTAGGGTATGGTCCAGTATGCGCTCGCAACTTTGGGCTAGCCTGGGGTTGACCGGTATTGAGTTTTTGGTTATAATACATTTTTTAATTTAACTTAGGAGTTTTTATGTCTTACACTTTTGCTGGTACTTCTGTTCTCAATGGTGTTCTCAAAGTTCGTTTTGCCAACTCTGAGGCTCGTGCCAAACAGCTGGCCAAGCTGGGCGACACTGATGTGAATATTGTGCCGCTGCCGTCTACCATGGACAAGGCAGATGCTGTGGCTTATCTGTTGAGTCGGCCAGACTTTGCTGGCAATGCTGCTGTGCGTGAAGCACTGCAAGCAGAAGTGGCAGTGAAGACTCGCTCTGTTAAGGCTGCAAAGTCTGTGAAACAGAAAGTTTCCAAGACTGTCACAGTCAAGGCTCGTCCTACCATGGATTCCATCCGTGCCAAAGCAGCCCGGGCTCGTGCCGCAGCAGCCGAAGTGACGGTAACCGAAGCCGAAGTTGACAGCCTGATGATGGCTGTGTACGGTAACAAATAATCAACGTCCACAGGGCAGGTGCAATGCCTGCCCGTCTTTAACACAAGGATTGTTATGTCGGGCTGGAACACAATTCAAACAATTCGCAGGTTAGAAAAAAAAGCAGATGGTCTTGGGCTAAAGTTCACTTCCTACAAGTATGATAACAACCCCGGTGAACACGTAGCATTGGTTCCAAAAGATTCAAATTCATTGCCTATCTATTCCCGTGATGCACAATTGTTTGCTGGAACATTAGAAGGGGCCGAGTGCTGGATGCAAGGTGTTGAATGGGCACGTGATTATGATTGTATGGTCATCGACCGAAAGATGGGGGCCAAGCGTGAACGCAAAGAACAAGACGAGCGTAATCGTATTTTACTGCGCACACTCAAAGATGGCCAAATGCCCGTTCTAGTGCAGACATAATATGCATGTGTTTACTTTTTATTGTAAAATAACACACAACGGTGTTACAAATAGCAATCCTGGAATATACTCCTTTACATCAAAGAACGGCCATTTTCCTGGAAAGTTTCTGCTCATTAGTAATAGCACTAAAGTTTGGCGGCAGGGCTCAAAAGGCAGAGTAAAGATTTTCAAAGATCGTAATTATGGGCGTCGCGGATATATAACCAACAATGAAGAAGCAATGAAAGAATTCTTCTGGATTAAATTACAAGCTCAACCAGTATAAGGAAAAACAAATGGGACTAGATATGTATGCGTATGCAGCTACACAAGCAAACGACAGTGCCACAGTACAGCGTGAAATTGCATATTGGCGAAAACACCCCAATTTGCACGGATGGATGCGGCGGTTGTGGGAAAGCAAAGGCAACCAAGGTGAATTCAACGGTGACGAACTAGAGCTCACCTGGGAAGATCTTGACAATCTCGAACATGCAGTTACACATAAACAATTGCCCTCCACAAGTGGATTCTTCTTTGGTAATAACAGCGACGACCGTTATCAAAAACAAGATCTTGCATTTGTTCGTAATGCCAAAGCTGAAATATTCACTGGCCTAAAAGTATTCTACAACAGCTCATGGTAAAGAAAATATTTTACGAAAAAGTAGGCAGGCGGTATGTACCTGTGAGCGAATACAATAATGAATTCGTGGACAGTTTCAAAAAAGGCACACATATTGTCATGTGCTATCCCGGAGGCCAAAGTCGCAGATACAATATTGATCCTGATTATGCGGGATTAATTGCTGCTGGTCGTGTGGCCGAAGATGCCATGACCGAGGCTATACAAAAAGCCAGTGAACTTAGGCCACAACAAACTCCCATCACAGAAGCACAACAGCAAGCCTGGAAAAATTTAGCCAAAGCATTTGGCGACGAACTGACCTTGTTGCACTGGTCCAGTGCTTATGATATTGCTCAAGCAGGCCTAAAGGCTTTACAACAACAAGCAGATGTGTTATACTCTAATCCAGCAGTGCGTGATGCTTACGAACATTTTTTATTTGTGTGTGCATTAACCAAACAGAAACAAGAGTAAATAACGATGATTTATGAACCACTTGCACCATACAGCATTGACGATGATCGTTTCAAAGGATGTATGTCTTCAGGCTGGATAACTGATCTCAACAGATCAGACAGTCGCATTCACAAAGAAAAAGTGATTGAAAAAGCCCTGATGGCAGCAAAATTGGGCAGTGCCGACGCGCAGTCTTTTTTGTTCAATTGCTATCAGGCTTACAATCCTTTCTTTACATTCCATGTAAAGCAAATTCCTGAAACTCAAGGACTTGTTGGACGTGAAAATCCGTGGCCACGATTCTGGGGCCTATTAGAAGCACTACGCACACGCAGCACCTCCGGGCATGCAGCCAAGGCCTTGATCCGGACCATCAGCGAAGAATTTGACAGTGATGAGTGGAACTTGATATGTGTGCCTGTGATCCGCAAAGACCTACGCTGTGGCATCAGTGAAAAAACACTAAACAAAGTGCTGGGCAAAACACAATATCGTATTCCTGTGTTTTCCTGCCAACTAGCACAAGACTCCACAGATCGCCCGGCCAAGATGAAAGGAATCAAACGTCTAGAAGTCAAGCTGGATGGGGTACGTGTGTTAGCAGTGGTTATTGGAACCAACGTCACGTTATTCAGCCGTAATGGTAAAGAGTTTGAAAACTTTCCACAGATTGCAGATGCCATTGAAGATAGTCGCAAGCACTTTCAATTTGGCGGCGGCACCGGCGGGCGTTTTGTGTTAGATGGTGAAATTGTAGGTGAGAGTTTTCAAAAGCTCATGAAACAAGCACATCGCAAAAGCGATGCCAAAACACATGGTATGGTATATCACATCTTTGATCTGATTCCGCTGGATGAGTTCATGGAAGGGCATTGTAATGCCAATCAGGCTCGGCGACTTGAATGGTTAGAAGGCCGCCGAGATCAACTGATGGCCACTGACTGTTTGCGCATCATGTCGGGCATTGAAGTAGATCTTGACACAGCCGAGGGGCATGACATTATGAATCGTTATGCACAGGATGCAGTAAAAGATGGGTTTGAAGGCATCATGATCAAGGATCTGTCTGCACCTTACGAATGCAAGCGATCTAGTTTTTGGATGAAATGGAAACCCACAATCACAGTGGATTTGACCATTGTGGGATTTGAAGAAGGAACTGGTCGCAATGCAGGCCGGCTTGGGGCTATAATTTACGAAGGAATTGATAATGAACGAAATATTCGAGTTAATGTTGGTACTGGCTATAGCGATAATGATCGTGATGAGTATTGGGCTGCCCGGGATCAGTTACTTGGCATCATTGGCGAAATCGAAGCTGATGCAGTTACGCAAAATCAAGACGGATCGTACAGCTTGAGATTTCCACGTCACAAACGATTCCGTGGATTTGAACCAGGAGATAAATTATGAGCAACCGTAAAATGGTATACACAGAAGTTGAAGTTGAAGTTGATCTCAGCGAATTTGATACCGATGAATTGATTGAAGAGTTGGAAGACCGCGGGCTGGATTACAACACCAAGGGCGTGGATGCTGATGAGATGCGACTGTTGCTAGAAAAAATCTGGATCAAACGCAGGCTTGGCAATCAGGATTATCAAACAGAACTAGACCAGTTGATCTACGGTGTGTTGGGTCATTTGGTATGATCCGTCTTGATTTTACCATTAACAATCCGTTTATCAACCGCTTTGGATTATTATCATCAAAATTCAAGATGCTGACCAAGCATAAAGCAGTTGAAGCCAATATTTACTGTACAGCAAATATTATCAAATTGTTATTGGTATATTCAACCAGGCAAGATCATGCTGGACTACAAGTAGAAGTTGGATTGCTTGGTTACAATTTCGAATTGCACTTTTACGACACTCGGCATTGGAACAACAAAAACCAGGATTGGGAATCACATGATCAATGATGTTGACGATATAGTTACATGTCCAGCTTGTGCTAGAAAAATAAATGTATTATCACGGCGGTGCCCGCACTGTACAACCACAATTGACACAGTAGCCACATACATTATTGTGCCGGGATCTGTGAAAGCCACAATCGTTGGGTTGATCAGTGCAGTAATTGCTGCATTTATTGTAGCTGCGGTCTGTGACAAGTTTGGCGTGGGTGAAATAAATTCAATTATATCGTGTATTGTTAGTGCATTTGTGGTAGATTGGCGAGTACGTAGACACGGTATAGGCAGAACACTAGTAACCACAGTGGGCGATAATCAAACCAGCATCACACAACGATAACAACTGAGCATGATTGAAAATATCAATATTGTATGACCCGCAGTAGTTGACAGCATTTGTTGCATTTGCTATAATTACTATGCATGGTCAAGGAGGTGGAGTTGTTCAATGGGGTCTGCAAGGTAGATCAATAACCCGGGTCTGCAGACTGCCGTGGCAAGTGAATGTAAGTCTCTGAGGCTGCGACTGAGACCTCGATCGAAAGATCAAAACCAGGCTGGTACCCTGGGAGTATGCCAAGAGGAATAATCTGGAAAGGATATGAAAATGTCTATTGAAGTTGGGATCTCTGCGTCGAGCATGTCCGAATCAATCAATTCGCTTAAAGTAACGCCCTTGCCCATGCACCGTATTTGGATGGAGATTGACAGTACTGAACTTTGGTACAAGATCATTGCTGAAGCTAATCGTGAATTTGGTATTCGTGGGTGGCGCGGTCAATCAGGAGTTAAACGTCGATTAGATCGTGACTCCGGAAACATATTTCAATACATTCACCAACCCAAACCCGCTAAACTTGTGTGGTTTGATGTGCCTGACAAAAAGTTCGCAACTTGGATTGCTATAAAGTATGCGGTAACGGTGATTACACCACCCGGTAAATAATCTTATGTTTCTTAGTGTTATTACTTTGGCTGTGGCTCTTAGCCTCAGTGGCATTGCTGCATATTACAGCATAGCAGGCCTTGCTGCTATATTTGCTGCGGCTGTGGTACCTATCATGATCATGGGTTCGGTGCTAGAACTGGCCAAAGTTGTGGTCACATTGTGGTTGCATGAATACTGGTCACGGTGTCGTTGGTTAATGAAATTGTATCTAGTACCAGCCGTGGGTATGCTGATGTTGATCACCAGTATGGGCATCTTTGGATTTCTCTCAAAAGCACACAGTGATCAAAGTCTAGTGAGCGGTGATGTACAAAGTAAGATAGCAATATATGATGAAAAAATCCAAACTGAAAAGGAAAACATAGATGTTAGTCGTAAATCCCTTAAACAAATGGACGAGGCTGTGGACCAAGTTATGGGTCGAAGCTCAGACGAAAAAGGTGCAGACAAAGCTGTGGCTGTGCGGCGTGGCCAACAGAAGGAGCGTCAGCGTCTGCTTGCGGAAATTTCAGAAAGCCAAACACGCATTACAGCACTTAATGAACAACGTGCTCCAATTGCTGCCGAAGTTCGCCGGGTCGAAGCGGAAGTAGGCCCCATCAAATACATAGCAGCACTTATCTACGGTGACAATACCAATACCAACGTACTAGAACATGCTGTGCGTTGGGTAATTATACTGCTGGTATGTGTGTTTGATCCATTGGCCATAATGATGTTGTTGTCTGCTACAGAAAGTCTCAAGTGGGCTCGTGAATCTAAAAAAGTCACACCCGCAGCAGCAGAAGTTCCAGTTAACAACCCTCCAGCTGAAAAGTCTTTTGATATCAAAGATCATCCGTACTTGTTCACACCACCAGGAAGCAGAACTCCACCCGGCATAGAACCTGCTGCTATACAAGTATACCGCCCCAGCGATCCTGAACTAGAACCTTGCTACAAGTGTGGTACACCTTTGATTATTGCTCCTGGTATTGGTCCGTTTTGCCCAAATCAACAATGCGATGTAGTTGATAGACCGTTTCTCAATGAGCAAGAACCTGTGGAGATCAAATTTGTTCCGACCATGGCCACTGTTGATGACGATGATGATGAAAGTCCTGAGCATAAACTGGCCAAAGCACAATGGAAAGCCAACAATCCAAACGACACATTAAAAAGACATCGACGTTTACTAGAAGCTGGAGTAATAGATCAATTGCCATGGATGCAATATTTAGACAAAGCACCTGAATCAGGATTTGGCAATGTGCTTCCTGAACATGGAAACAAAGGTGATACATTTGTTTCCACTATTGGCATACCACATCGACTGTACAAACATAATGGATCCACCTGGATCAGTATTGACAATACTCAACAAGATAACTATACTTACGACATAGCTTACATTGATCACTTGATCAGTCAAATTGAACAAGGGTTATATGATCCGGATCAGCTGAATGATAGTGAACGTGACCAGATTGAACAACGCATAACACAAACCAAATGACCAAAGAAACATATACATCTTGCAGCTTCTGCGGCAAGAACAAAGACTCTGTAAAAAAACTAATCGTTGGAGAATATGCAGGTATTTGCAACGAGTGTGTGGACTTTTGCCAAGATCTGCTTGCAGATCAAGAAGAGCCCGTGGTCCCTGCACAACCATCTGACAAAATGGATCCTGTTGCATTAAAGAACTATCTAGATCAATATGTAATTGGACAACATGCTGCCAAAGTCATGTTGTCAGTGGCCATTGTGAATCATTACAAACGCATTAGCAAAACTACACCGGAGCCGGAACTGGACAAAGCCAACATCCTGATGTTAGGACCAACCGGCTCGGGCAAAACATTGCTGGCCAAATCTGTAGCGAGATATCTTGATGTACCGTTTGCTATTGCAGATGCTACCAGCATTACAGAAGCAGGCTACGTGGGCGATGATGTAGAAAGTTTAATCAGCAGATTATACGCAGCGTCCGGTAATGATGTGGCCAAAACACAGCAAGGTATTGTGTTTGTGGATGAAATTGACAAGATCTCTCGCAAGGGTGAATCAACCTCAATCACACGAGATGTGTCAGGTGAAGGTGTACAGCAAGCCTTGTTAAAGATGGTCGAAGGCACAGTATGTCGTGTGAGTGCTGGAGGTGGGCGCAAACACCCAGGCGGAGAGATGATTGAGATTGATACCAAGAACATCTTGTTTATTGCAGGTGGTGCATTCGTGGGGCTAGACGGCATTGTAAAGAATCGTGTGCAAGGCACCAGTATTGGATTCAATGCCCAAGTCAAAGCCAACATGGATACAGACTTGGATATGACCACTCCGGATGACTTAGTAAAATTTGGAATGATTCCGGAGTTTGTGGGACGTTTTCCTAATTGGGTAAGTTTAAAAGAACTGTCAAAAGCAGACTTGATCCGTATTCTTACCCAAGTCAAGAACAACTATATTGAACAGTATCATTGGTTATTCAAAGAAGATGGGGTGGAGTTGAAGTTCACCGAATCGGCGCTGGATCTCATTGCCGAACATACCCTAGCCAACAAAACTGGTGCTCGTGGACTACATTCTGAACTGGAACGCACCTTGATTCCACACATGTTCAATCTACGTCGTTATGCCAGCACAGGTATCAAGTGTGTGGAAATTGATCCTGCACAAGTGAACAAACCAACTGCACTAACAGGTACAGATTGATAGTATGTACATCGCATTTGATGTTGTGAATACCCTTGAATGGAATCATCTAAGTCAAGCATTGGCACAGTGGCGAAAAAAATACGATATACCGTTTCAAACCAAAACAGTCAAGAAAGTTACCCGGGTGACATTTGCATCTGACGAACTTTATAGTTTTTTTGCTATAACTTGGAATCCACCCTGGGCATATCTTAAAACATATCGAGTAATCGAGCCAATGAAACTTGACAGCCAATGAGATTTCTTGTATAAATACACTTGTAGATGCCCATGGTGGGGTCTACATTATTCAGTCATAACTTGCTTATAAAAGGAGAAACAACATGACAAAAACTCTACACCTACGTAGTTTCGATATCCCCGCTTTCAACAAATTTGGAATTGGATTTGACGATTTGTTTGACAATCTCATGCGTGTCACACAAACTCAAAGTTCGACCAACTATCCTCCACACAATGTGATCAAGACCGGTGATGACACAGTCACAATCGAAGTTGCTGTGGCAGGATTTTCCGAAGGCGAAATTAATATCAGCTTAGACCAGCGATTGCTTACTGTAACTGGTAACAAAAAGCGTGATGATAGCATCAAACAAGAATATCTACATCGTGGTATTAGCAGCAGAGATTTTGCACAAACGTTTCCGCTTGCTGAACACGTGGAAGTGAATGGTGCAGCCGTCAAAGATGGTATCTTGACTGTGTATTTGGAGCGTAAAGTTCCTGAGTCAGCCAAGCCGAAGAGTATTGCAATCACTTACACTGTGTAATATAATTGTGTAAATACAGTGGCAGGAATCATCCTGCCACTCCAAGAGGAAACATATGTCAAACGTAGAAGCAGCAACCATTACCCGAACCAAAAAAGCCATCAAAGAGCCGCCCCTTTATCGTGTGATCTATATCAACGACAATACTACCACAATGAAATTTGTAGTAGAAAGTCTAGTAGAATTTTTTGACTACACTGTTGACACTGCCACACAGTTGACAGTGAGCATACATGAACACGGTCAAGCATTGTAGCAGTATTGCCGTTTGAAATTGCTGAGCAAAAAGGTTACGAAGTCAGGGAAAGTGCACGTGAGCAAGATTTTCCGCTACAAATCAAGCTAGAGCCTGATTCTAACTAAATCACGTTTTTACTTCTATGCGTTTAGGATAGTAAGCATCTTGTCGATATGGTGTATCACCACGCCCTCGACAGTTGTTTACAAATCTTATGCCATCAACAGTTTTGTCTATATTACCATGATAATGGCCAAAACACCAGGTGTTTATCTTGCGTTCTGAATCATTGGTATGTACCAGATGCATGAGTCTATTGCCCATGTGATTGAATTGTACAGTATCTGCTAACTCTATATCATGACAGATCAAATGCGCAGCAGGCACAGTGTGGGTAACAATCACAATCTTTTTTACGTCGTTGTGTGTTTGTAATCGTTGCACACTGTTGACCAAGTAAGCCACATCGCGCCTGCTCATATCACTGATCTCTTCGGGATCGATCTCATGATTGGGCATTTTCTTAGCATACCAATCAGTCATGTGTTGTTTACAATCGTCTCGATTGATATTTTCATTTAGGTCGTATCCCCACCATCCATTGGTACCTAATATGGCCACACCGTCGATTACAACCACATTGTCTTGAAGATATGTGACTCTATTCAGTCGATTTATACTGCGAGCTAATTCTTGATAGCTTTCGCCCAATCTGTGATAATTGTAAGTATGTTCGTCATTGCCATCTATATAAAACACAGCCGCGTAACAGTTGGACAGATGCTTCAAACAGTTTCTTACTATTCTGGGATCTGAACTGATGTCTCCAGCTACCACACATACTGGACTGGTAGGTTGCCCAGCCCAATCAAATTCCCCAGGCCACGTCTCCAGATGTAGATCTGAAATTAAGTCGAATGTCATGCTCATGATACATATTTAAAAGGATTACACATGAACATAATATTTGGAGACTCGGCAGCACAAAAAGCCCAAGAAAAATACATAGTATTAGAGCTAGACACATTTCAAGTGGATGACCAATTGACTACCACCTATGCACTAGTTGAACGAGTGTCATTGATGGAAATGCTTAGTCTGGACCGATTCAAAGAATTGCACAGCAATCTCATGAAAGAGTATCGCAAGCGCAATTGGAAATATTGTGAGGATGCCGTGGAACATCTGCAAGGCAAATGGAATGGCGAACTTGACACCTTTTATGCAGTGTTGACTGAACGTATTCAAGATCTAAAGACCCAATCACTTGGTGATGATTGGTCCGGGATTGTTTTGCGATCTGCGTAATCGATGTTTTCTGATTGCACGAATTCTATTCTTGGCAATGTCGGATTTAGACTGCGGTCCTAACAGTTTATTCCGCCTACGGATTTTCCTCCATCTCCAGTAGGTGTCAAATTGATTGTCCAGACAAAATTGTATTGCACTGCTTAGATTTTCTTGTAATTCATTGGAAACTTGGTTTATAAATTCTTCACTAAAAAAATGTTGTTTATTAAATTTGGCAATTTCATTGATTTTTTTCCAGTCAGATGCTGTTAGTTGTTGTACTTGCTGCATGGTGTTAACAACCATTTCTAATCGGGTAACAGTATCAGTTTCTTGATCGTAGCTTTCATCAAATATCGATTCGAATGTTTTGAATCCATACCTTCTAAGGTATGCCAACGAACCTGGACCGGCTACTAAAATAAAAGGATGACCGCAAGCAATAGGTCTTAGTATTTTTTCTGTTAGATGTATTTTGCTGCCATCTACTACTGTTTCTAAAACCACACTGATAGCAGTGGCATTGATATCATTTACGTTGTAGTCTGCACTAGCACCAGAAGGAGAGTTATTGTCAGGAATACATAATAATTTTTGTGTGTCTACTGCAAATCTCGAGTCTTGAACTTGATAGTTATTCAGATGAACCCCTTGATTGTTTGTGTGCCGAGTGCTAATAATACAATCCTTCTCCAATCCAGCTGACACCAACAAATCGAGAAATTTCAATCGGTATTCTCGATTTGGCATCCAATCTCTACAATACACTAGAAAAGTGTTTTGTATGCATAGTCGAGTGAGTCTGAGATCATGTTTGGCAAATCTATACCAATCTCTTGCAATTACCGCATGGCACCAATAATAAACTGGGCAGAACCCATTCAATGAAAATTGTTCAACATCGTTGCTGTTCTGCTCACTATGTAATAGTATAACCCAATCGTGAATAGGTATAGCTGAATTAAGCCAATTTGGTTTGAATTTGGGAAAGTCGGCCAGGTGTGAATAAAATTTTAATTCTAAATCCAATGACTTATCGTCGGCTAAGCCTCGTTTTAACAATAAACGTTTGAGTCTGTCAGGATCCATGGCAAATTCATGCACCTTAAAATCCAAAGGCTCCTGATCATGACAAATAACAATTGGTGATAATAGATCATCAGACGGTCTACATTCAAACTGTACTAGATCAAAAATATCTTTGCTGCCATGTGGACGGAATACATAAAGTATCACTGGATGTTGTGCTAGACTTTCAACCCAATGATAAAGATTATCTAAAGGAATATTCATATGAAGAAAATTGGTTTTATTGGTATTGGAAAATTGGGATTAGATTGTGCCGAAGTCATGGCCGAAAAGCATGAAGTCAGAGGCTATGATATTTACCCACGAACCAGTGACTCAGTGAAAGTTTGTGACATTGACGAGTTAGTGAATGAAAGCGAATGGATTTTTATTGCTGTACCAACTCCTCATGCAGAAGGATACGATGGTTCTGTGCCTAGTAGTCACATGACACCTAGAGATTTTGGACATGATGCGGTGATTGATGCCATCAACAATATTAACAAACACGCTCGTGGCCCTAAAAAAGTAGTATTGATCAGCACAGTATTGCCCGGCACCACACGCAGCAAATTTATCACACTGTTGGATCCAATGCACCAGTTCTTGTATAACCCATATCTCATTGCCATGGGATCAGTGAAATGGGATATGGTCAACCCAGAAATGATCATGATCGGAACCGAAGACGGCAGCTTAACTGGAGTTGCATCTGAACTCAAAGAACTATATGACACAGTGATGCAGAACAATCCACGTTACGAAATTGGCACTTGGGACGAATGCGAAGCTATTAAAATCTTCTACAACACATTTATTTCAGCCAAGGTTGGACTGGTCAACATGATCCAGGACTTTGCTATGAAGATTGGGCACATCAATGTGGATGTTGTAACAGATGCATTAGCACGAAGCACCATGCGTATCATGGGCCCAAAATACATGACAGCAGGCATGGGTGATGCAGGTGCTTGCCACCCACGTGATAACATTGCACTACGTTGGTTAGCACAAGAATATGAAATTGGGTATGATCTGTTTGATACTGTGATGCATGCTCGGGAAATACAAGCAGAAAACTTGGCCAAATTCCTAGTAGGCGAAAGTCAAGTCAATAACAATTTACCTATCGTGATTCATGGCAAAGCATACAAACCTGATGTGGCATACTGCATCGGTAGCTATTCAACTTTGGTTGGGCATTATGTCGAGAAACACGGACACAAAGTAGTATATGTTGACCCATTGGCAGATGATCCAACCAATGTAGTAGACCACATTGATGGTGCTGCAATATTCTTGTGGGCACACAATCGTAAGATCACATACGAATACACTGGTGATCAACCAGATACACAACCTTATTGCAAAATTCATCCAGGATCGGTTATTGTGGATCCCTGGCGTAAACTGTCACAGACCATGGATGGTATTGAGGTGGTCCATTATGGAAACACCCGTACAAAATAATACCTGGGCCCAAGGACATGTGGATCCTTGGTGGGGACTACGGCATAGAACACTGGATTATGTCAACGAACCATTCAATGACCGTGAGTCATTGAACAAATGGCGCGATCTAGGTTATACACAAACCAGGTTCACTGGCGACATGTATGACATGCGTAATGTTGAACCCAGTTGGGTGCATCGATTTCGGAGTATATTTCCGTTTGAAAGATTTGCCTGGAGTTTTTATCGAATGGCGCCTGGATCTGTATTGCCTGAACATCGTGACACCTATGACAGATTCAAATTGATACACGCACTAGAGTCCACTCAGTCTGTGGTTCGTACCATTGTGTTCTTGGAAGACTGGGCTAGTGGTCACTACATGGAAATGAATGGACATCCGGTTACTAATTGGCGTGCAGGAGATTGGGTCAGTTGGCACGATGATTTTTTACACCTAGCAGCCAACATGGGGCAAACTGATAGATACACATTACAACTTACCGGCACAGTATGAAGATACACAGTTTTAATGAATGGGATCCACTTCGATCCGTGGTAGTAGGCAGCGCCACTCACGCGAATTGGCCAACAAAAGATCCTGTGTTCCGTTCCGAAAGTGAACGCACACTTTGGAAAGAAACTCCATTACCGTCGGGCCCTGTACCCGACTGGATCATCCAGGAAGCCAACCAAGATCTTGATCACCTGGTTGGAGTTCTAAAATCATTGAATGTAGAAGTATTTCGGCCAGACGATCTTGATTTTCAAGAACATGATGGCATGTATAACTATTGTCCTAGAGATCGATTGTTAGTGTACGGTAATACAATTGTTAATCCTGCCATGATGTATCCTTGCAGAGATATGGAAATTGAATGCTATCGTGATGTGGCAGATGCTGCCAATAATTATATATTCATGCCCAGACATGAAGGTATGACCCTAGATGCTGCCAACATAGCACGACTCAATGACAAATGGATTTTTTTAGAATCAGCTTCGGGCAATCGTGCTGCATATGATTGGTTATGTAAACAATTCCCCACAGTAGATATCGAATTGGTTAATTTCTATGCAGGGGTTCATATCGATTCGACCATAGTGCCATTGCGTGAAGGATTAGTCTTGGTCAATGGCAGTAGAGTCACTCCAGAAAACTTACCACGTGCGTTAAAAGACTGGGAAGTTATCTATTGCAATCACGTGGAAGAACAAGGGTTTTTTCAATATCCATACGCATCAAAATGGATAGCACTAAACATGCTGGTGGTAAATCCACACACAGTGATTGTGGATAAGAATCAGCCCATGTTGATTGATTTCTTGGAAAAGAATCAATTCACAGTGGTGCCCATGCAACTGCGCCACAGTCGAACATTGGGCGGCGGATTTCATTGTGTCACATTAGACCTGCACAGAGAGCCATGAACATAGCATGGTTATTTGCCGAAAATACCATGCTGCCTCCTACCACACCAGTGCAGGCCATAAAAGACCTTGCACCCGTTTGGGGCAGTTGGCGCACTCAACGAGGCTATAATACCGACAATGTGGTATGCTGGAATCCAGAGCAAGCCACAAAGTTAGTGGCACAAGGATATGCAAAGATATGCAATCTTTATATTCCACACACAGTTTATACACAGTTAAAGTCCCCCAAAGGTGTGCGAGCATTTGGTGGCGAGTTTGATTTTGACGTAGATTCGGTTGACGACATTGTTGCTGCTCATTTGGTATCAAGTGTGGCAGATGTGATTCTCATGGTAGGCTTTGACCTGGAATCCAAACCCACCCACCGCAGAACCAACTACATTGAACTATTGGCCGAAGCTGTGCGCAGCAGCAGTAAGCAATGGGTAATAGTGGATCATCACACTGATCCTGCCGAATCTATCCAAAAACTTCCCAATATCACTAGAGATCTATTGCCAAATGTGTTACAATTGCTAGGTAACAACAACGGTGAATAATTATGCATCCTCGATTTGGTTTCTGCTGCAAATGGCTCAACAATCCTGATGAAACTGGTGGTATGAAAGTCAACGCTGCGGATCGTGATATCAACGGGCGAAGTACCACAATGCGTTGGTTGCGAGAACACAAGAGCGAAGCTGAACAACGCCAGTGGGACATCATGAATCACAATGCTCGTGCAGCCTTGATGATGGTGGAACGTGTGGGTGCAATGGCACCTGAACGTCGCATGGTTCGACTCGGCAGCGAAATGCTGCAAGGCTATACAGAACCCAGTTGGATTGACTGGTGGAAACAATCCACTGTGCAAGATCACTGTGCAACAATCTTTGCCCCTGTTGGCGAAGCTGCACGTCGACTTGGTGTACGTCTCAGTTTCCACCCAGGACAATTTTGTGTGTTAGCGTCAGAATCAGATGAAATTGTAGAACGCAGCATCCTGGAGTTTGAGTACCATGTGGACATGGCCCGTTGGATGGGGTATGGTGCCACCTGGCACGATCATGGGTTTAAGATCAATGTACATTTGTCGGGCAAAGGCGGCCCGTCAAAGTTTCTGCGCACTCTGGCACGACTCACACCAGAAGCCAGGAATCTAATCGCTATTGAAAATGATGAGATGACCAATGGGATTGACGTTACTTTACTTGTGGCTGAGCATTGTGCTCTTACGCTGGACATCCACCACCACTGGATCCGCACCGGAGAATACATCACGCCCCAAGACCCTAGGTCGCGTCGTGTTGTGGAGTCTTGGCGTGGTACTCGTCCTGCTCTTCACTACAGTGTTAGTCGTGAAGACGTTTTGGTGGATCACGATGTCCATACTCGGCCCGACCTGGAACAACTCCTTGATCTTGGATACCGCAAGCAAAAACTTCGAGCACATAGCGACTTCCTGTGGAATCATGCTGTGACTGACTGGGCATTGACCTTTGCCGATGAATGGGACATGCAAGTGGAAGCTAAAGGAAAGAACTTGGCCACTGATCAATTATATCAACATTGGCTGAATCTCTAGCACTGCTGCATCATTTTGTGATTCACGCAGGTCTCTATATCAATAAATATTATCAAGGCGTTAATATTGTTATAACATTGCAGAAAAACATTTACCATAAATATGGGTATGACAAACAAACCCAAGACTTATAGAACAATATGTATTTCGGACTGTCACCTGGGCACAAGAGACTGCAAGGCAGAGCAACTCAACAATTTCCTCAAACACAACAGTTGTGAGACATTGTATCTTGTGGGTGATATCATTGATGCCTGGAGAATTCAACAAAACAAGTGGCGTTGGAAACAGAGTCACACCAATGTGGTACGCAGAGTGCTAGGGCATGCCAAACGTGGAACTCGTGTTGTTTACATAGCAGGCAATCATGACGAATTTTTGAGACCCATGATCCCTTATGGGTTCAGTTTTGGTCTTGTTGAAATACACAATCAAATTGAACATATAGGTGCTGATGGCAAACACTATCTGATCACTCATGGTGACATGTTTGACGGTATCACAAGACTGGCTCCTTGGATAGCATTTTTAGGCGACAAAGCCTATGACTTTGTTTTATCATTCAACAGTAAATTCAATTGGGTAAGGCATAGAATAGGATTTGGCTACTGGTCCATCAGTAGATATTTAAAAACTCGTGTCAAACGAGCAGTGGACTTTGTGTTTAAATTTGAGAAAAATCTTGCTGCCTATTGCAAAAAGCGGGGTTTTGACGGAGTAATATGCGGGCACATTCATACTCCAGGCCTGAAAGATCTTGATGGCATCATGATCATGAATGATGGGGATTTTGTAGAAAGCATGTCGGCTCTGGTAGAAACACATGCCGGTGATTGGATACTGATTCATCTTGAAGAAAACCAGTGGCGGCCGTTTCAAGTGCTGGATCGCCAAACTCACCAGATCCTAACAGGACAACACTGTGTTGACTGGTTTGAGCAAAAAGGATTTTGTGTTTTACAATATCAAAATCAAGATTGAAAATTTTCATAATCGAGCAATTCACACACTCTAACAAAATGGCGGAACAATGAAACACATTTGGATATTGCACTATGCAACAGGCATTGATTGCTACGAAAATCAACAGTTATTGAGATGTTTTGAAAAAAATGGAATGACAGGGAAGATTCTTGAGCCCAAGTATTTCGATATCATTGTCAGTCGCAGTTCTGCCAAAAGCATACGTTATCGAGGTGAACGAATCGAATTGCCCGATTTGGTTCTAAGCAGAACCGGTGCTGGCACCAATTATTTCACACGTTCGGTCATGCGACAAATTGAAAAATTTGGTATTCCAGTGATCAACGACGCCAACAGTATCAGCCTGGTATCAGACAAACTTTTGACCAGTCAATTGTTGGTCAAACAAAATCTACCCATCCCAAAAACCATATTGGTCAATGGGGATGTGGACATTGAACTGATTGAAAAAGAAATAGGATTTCCCTGTGTGGTCAAGGCCACCAGTGGCAGTCAAGGAAAAACTGTGCATCTCTGCCACAATAAAAAAGAGTTTTCTGGACTGATGAGTTTGTTGTCTAGTATTTCTCTAAAGAAAACCATGATCATTCAAGAGTTTGTGGATGCACAACCGGGCACCGATCTTCGTGTGTGGGTGATTGGTGGCAAAACAGTAGTTGCTATGAAACGAACTGCTGTTGAAGGGGATTTTCGTGCCAATATCAGTCAAGGTGGCACAGCTGAACCATTTGAAATCACAGAAGAAGTAGATTATCTTGCTAGAGAAACAGCTCATGTGTTGGGCTTACAAATAGCAGGGGTTGATTTATTGTTTGACAAAGATGGTTACAAAATATGCGAAGCCAATTCAAGTCCTGGATTTGAAGGCATGGACAAGTATTGCGACCAAGACATGGCACAACGCATTGTGGATTTTATCAAGTTAAAAATTCAATAACAATTGTTTTATCTAGGTAGAACTTTACGGAACAACTCAAGTGCAACACACAAAAGAAAACAACAAAAAAATCATTCTTGTGATCACAGACAACCTGCCCGACCAAATTAACGGGGTCGTTACAACCTACAAGAATATTGAAATTGCAGCGGTTCAGGATGGATATGAGGTTGTGTATCTTACTCCCCAGGATTTTGGTTATATCAATTGCCCAAAATATCATGAGGTCAAATTGGCCTGGCCAAACAACCTGGGCAAAAAGGTACAGATCCTGGATCCTGACCACATTCATGTGGCCACTGAAGGACCATTAGGAATATGGGCAAGAAAATACCTATCAATTTGCAATATAAAACATACCACAGCATATCACACCAAGTTTCCCGAAGCACTCAAGAAACTGTTTGGAATCCCTGAGTTTGTTACTTGGCGTTTTGTAAGATGGTTTCACAAGCACAGCGGAAAAGTTTTGACCACCACAGAAAGCATGGTACGTGAGTTAAAAGCACATGGGTTCAGTGGAGAAGTGGTATCCTGGACTAGAGGTGTTGATAGATCAATCTTCAATCCCACACACAGACAAAATTTCCCCAGTAAATATTTGTTGTGTGTGAGCCGTGTGAGTAAAGAAAAAAATCTAGAAGATTTTTTCAAGTTGGATTATCCTGGTTATCAAAAGATCATGGTAGGCGATGGCCCTATGCTGCAAACTTATCAAGATCGATATCCTGACGTGCATTTCACTGGGTTTAAAACTGGAGTAGAACTGGCTGAATTTTATGCAAATGCAGAAGTGTTTGTGTTTCCAAGTCGTTGGGAAACATTTGGCATTGTGATGATTGAAGCAATGGCCTGCGGCACACCAGTAGCAGCATATGCTTGCCAGGGTCCCCAAGATGTGATTGAACAAGGTGTGACCGGAATCATGAATCATGACCTTGGCCACGCTGTGACTGAGTGTTTGAAACTCAGTAGAGATGGTGTACAGGCAGGCAGTGAACGATGGAGCTGGCAGCAGGCCTGGGAGATATTCCGCAACACTCTAGTGAGTGCTCGACATTGATTCAAAACCTCACACAATGAAGTTTGTGTCAAGCCAGCCAGGCATTTATGATTGCGGTGTAGAGGACTGAGTTTTGTCAGCTGCTGTAATTACAGCTGGCTTTTTGGAGCGGGTGCGTTTTTTCTTCACAGACTCAGCAGGTGCTGCTGCAATTTCAGCAGCAGCAACAGAGTTGATGGTTGCTTGTTTAGCAGCCCAGGCTTCGGGAGACAGTTTATGCAACCCAACACAGAATCCAGTTGAGCTACGTCCACAACCACACTTTGGCGGCTCGTTGACTGGAGTCAATGAAATTGGTGCAGTAGCAACAGGTTCTGGAACCAGGTATGGTGCTGTTACCACTGGCTCTGCAGGTTCGGGTTTCCGGCCAGTAAAAAAGTCAATAATTTTCTTCAACATGTTGTTGTCTCCTATGAGATATTTATTGGTGGCGCCGTATGCTCGCGTATTTTTTCTTCTAGATTTCGCCGAAAAATGTGCAGTTGCAGCATTTTGTCATATATAATAGCACATAGGATGCTGCATAGGGCGGGTTCTATAGTCCACTTGCTTATCTAAGGAGAAACATATGTTTACAGCAGACACCATGATCGACACCATTCAAAATGGTAAAAAACAATTCGTTAAGACTTTTGTAACCAATGAGGTCATTGCGGATTCAATGAATCAATTCATTGACAGTCAGGCAGATTACACCAAAAAAGCTGTCAAAGCATCCACAGACACAGCCACAGTTATCATGCAAGAAACTGCCCGGGCAATTAGAGATGCTGCCAAGTTTGACTATGCAAAGTTTGGAGAAAACATCACGAAAGCATATCAGACCACACAGAAAAAAGGAATCTAACACATCATGCTGAATCAAATAATTCAATACTTTCAAAAGATGTTCGGCAGCTTTGAAAAACCGCAAACTTACAGTTCAGAATTGGAAGCATACATTGTGCGGCATTGTCCACAAAACACATATGATGTAGAACGGTTGACTCGGCAATTTGACTTGCAACAATCACACAAAGCATGGTTGCTATGAACAATAAAAATGCACCCAACACAATATTGGGCATGACCATGCATGATCTTTCACAGTGGATCAAAGACACTTTCACACCATCATACCAAAAAGAAGTTGAAGCATATCTAGCCGAGTGTGTGGATGTGTTTGATCTGGAACAAAGAATTCGAATTCTGCAACGTAGAGGAATGATATAATGACCATGTTGAAATTCATTGTGGATTTCTTGGAAATTTGCAGCCGCTGTGCTGTTGATGTGGTTTCGCACAACAGCACAATAAACCTGCAACCCATCATAATGGAAGACTTTCGCGGCTGGATCTGAGCTGTTTGGATCTCTGGTTGACCACTAATCCGGTGCATGCTATAATACAGCATAAACCGGATTTTTTACGGAGATTGTGATGCGTACTTTGAGTTTTCAAATTGAACTACCTCGTCGGCGTCGGCGGGCTGTGGAACTTTATAGTCGCGACACCCCGTTTCGTGGTCGTGTGCAGCAGACTCGGGTGCAGTATCGTCGTCGTGCTAAACATGTGAAAAAAGGGGTGGAAGAATGAACAAACGAACAATAGAACTTTATAACCAGGCACTAGTGTTGACCTACGCCAAATTGGGTAAGGAACACGCAGGCAAGGCTTTTTTTGAAGCTGCTGTTGCTGGTACATTTGCCGAGTTGATTGTTCGGGAATGTGCAGTTGAACTAATGATGCAAGGCAGGTTGGACAGTGCAGACATTATAAAAGAACATTTCGGAGTCAAAGAATGAAAAAGTCTGTTTTTACACTGTTGATGGCACTGTCCAGTATTGCATATGCAGGTGCTGCGTCTCAATCCGCAACCACTGAGGTTTCCCTTCGTGTTCCATACACTACAGATTCTCGCGTTTTACATTTTGACTCAAGTAGTAATTCCATCACGCTCGATGGTCGTATACTGGTTTGCTTCGAAGATTACAAGATTCAAACTGCTGTGGGAATGTGTAAAGATCAACGTGGGCAGAATGCATGGCGATTGGCACAAGATGCTTTGCCTGGATATGTGTTGAAAGAATATGAATATCGTTTCACTGGCAACGGCTCCAGGTACTTGATTCTTTACTTTGGAGTTAAATGATGAACGAAGATATCATCCGCACATTTGCAAACCAAGCATCTGAATATGCAGAAGGCCTTGAATTGAATCAAGGAGAACTTACTCCTGCGTTACTTAAAGCACGGGATTTAAAGTTCGCCGAGTTGATTATCGGTCATGCTACAGAATGTGTGCGTGATGTATTGCGTGATGAAAATTCTGACTTGAGTTATGAAGCAGCATCACAGGTACAAAATCGTATTAAAGAATATTTCGGAGTCGAATAATGAACGAACGAATTCGACAACTCAAGCATCAAGCATCACTTTGGTGTGACATGAATATTCCCGAAAAATTTTCCGAAGACGGATACGGTTCTGCATGGGAAGATAAGTTCGCCGAGCTGATTGTGCGAGAATGTATGACAATATGTGATGAAACACGAAAGATACACGAACGATTAATAAAAAATGCTCTAGAGTTCAGTGATAAGAATATCTACGCGGCAGGTGCTAGTACCAGTGATAGAATTAAGTATGGAATAGTAAAACATTTCGGAGTTAAAGAATGAACAAGCGTAAAATCATCACTCGGGTCATCCTTGATGGTGCCGTGGATCACATCTATACACAGATGCGTCAAGTATATACCGATGCTACGGGTGAATATGTAAATTGTGACCGTAGCAAGCGTTACATTGTCAATGATAGTTTTGACATTGTTTTTACCACTGGTCGGGCAATTACAGTTAATGATATGCGAGATTCATTGGTGAAATCAGTAGACATCCTTGGCGACCGATAAATCGTTTTGGGTATATAATACATACTTAGATAGTAGATACAAATCAAATGTTTTATTTCTTGTTAATTAAATGTAGAGTGTATTAAGTGAACGAACATATTGAGAAGTTAGCCAATGTATGGGCCAATCGTAGATCCAAGGACGAAAAACTAGGTATTACCTATACCTTTAGTGAATCAGCATTAGAACAGTTTGCCATGCTTGTGATACAGGATTATGAAAACGATTTGCGCGAATCTCGCAGAGAAGTTAAAAGTGATTTAGGGTACTCACGCATTGGATTAGGGAATGCATGAACAAACGAATTAAACTACTTGCTGAGCAGGCTGGCTTCAGTGTTAGACAAAATGACAGTGAAGTTTATACTTCCAAATTAGAACATTTGCCTATCACTGAAGATATTGAAAAGTTCGCCCAGTTGATTGTTCGGGAATGTAATGCTGCGGTGCTGTCTGTGCCTTGTTATTATAAAGACTATCGCAGTCAAATTGAAGAAGCAGTTATTAATGACTGTGGTCGGGCAGTGTTAGAACATTTTGGAGTCGAAGAATGAGTTGGACTGATGAACAATTAACAGATATGTTTGGTGATGATCCAGTTGAGAAATTGGCTTTTCTTGCTGGGTGTCATAAACATTCAATAAACAACAGCCATTATGATGGATGGATTATTACGGATGATAATCTTAGAAAGTTCGCCCTGTTGATTGTGCGGGAATGTGCTGCTCAAATTGCTGATGCTATTCCTGACACAGACTGTTCTGCATCGGGGGCATATAAAACTGCTAAAATTGCTGCTATGGCTAGAGTTAAAGAATATTTTGGAGTTGAAGAATGATTTACATTTTAATGATTTGGACTGTGGTTGGCTATGCCGGCACCCAAGTTAGCACACATATCAAAATGGATTGGCGCACACTCGGTGAGTTTCATACTAGTTCCGACGGACGATCTGACGCACGACAACTGTGCGAAGAAGCTGCAAAACAATTGGGAATAAAATCAGATAATTATCGGTGTGTGAGGAGCAAATGATGACTGAGCAAATTTATCTATCTCGCCGCAATCTCCTGACCCTGCTCAGCAAGCTGGATCGATTTGAGCAAGGGCAAGAAACACAATGCGCTATTGTAAAATACGCAAATCCCTTAGATCCATATTGCAATACTGTAGATGAAGTTACAGTGATTGCAGTTCCTGATGAAAAATTTTATACCAAGCGGGAACCGGGCACAGTACACCCACTGGATGAACCACGATGAACGAAAGAATTCGAGAACTATGGCGCCAAGCAGGCGGAAGTTATAATGTGGGCAATCAACATACTTGGCCTCAGTTTACTATCGATAATCCTGAAAAATTTGCCAAACTGATAATGCAAGACTGCATGGATTGTGCTAAGTGGGTAGGCAATATAAATGACAAACCCATTGACCCAGCTGACACTGCACATGCAATTAGTCTGCGTATAAAGAACCGATTTGGAATTAAAGAATGAAAAAAATTGAATTAGATGCAGAAGTTGCAGACGGCATTGCCTTGGCTGTGCTCAAAGAACAACGTGCGTATCTTAAAAAAGAACTAGCACAATGGAAAAAGAATCCCCGGTCAGACACCAATCCCACCGGCCATTGGATGCATCCAGAAGATGTAGTTGGCAACGCTCAACTCATTGCGGCATTAGATGTAATCATTGCATATTATGGAGGTTAACATGAGCAAACGTGAAACTATCAAAATTGAGCTTGAACAAGAACTATTGTACCAGCTGATGCTGCTGGCACATGAAAAAGATATCACATTGAATCAACTGGTTGAACTTATCCTACGTGAATATATTGATCAAATTGAAATCAAATAAGTATGTGATATGGAAACAACGGATACCAGTACTTGGACTCACGCACAACATTTGAATGCCAATGGCATATTTGTGTTGATGGGGTCCATTGACACCGATACTGTAAAGCCAGTGATTGAATGGATCTTGCATGAAAACTTTGTGAGCAATCGACGCCGCAAAGAACTCATACTGAGTATTTGCAGTGATGGTGGCGATATGAGCGTGGCCTTTGCGCTGATTGATGTCATGCGCAGTTCTAAGTTGGATATAAAAACAGTAGGACTAGGGCAAATTGCATCAGCAGGATTGTTGATATTTTTGGCAGGTACACCTGGTCGCCGTACACTCACTCCCAACACCAGTATCTTGAGTCATCAATTTAGCTGGGGCAGTGATGGCAAAGCTCATGAACTTTTTGCAACCATACGTGAATTTGAGCTTACACAAAAACGCATGTTTCAGCACTACAAAGATTGCACAGGATTAGATGATGCTGTGATCAAATCTAAATTGCTGCCTCCACACGATGTTTGGTTGGATGCCAACGAAGCATTGGCGTTAAACATCTGCGATTCAATATCGCAGTTGCAGCGTTAACGTCGTTCTCTACCCAGGGTAGCACGATCCATCCTGGGTTCGCGACTGGCTCTGGCTGCTCTTGCACCTGGGCCAGCTAATCTGGGTTTCTCAGTTTCGGCATCCAGGTCAGCTGCACTGACAGCAGCAAGTGCTTGATCACCTAGATCGTCCTGGGGATCCATGGGATTCACATCCTTCTTTGTGGCACCATTCTTCAAGATTGTAAATGTGAAATTGCCTTTGCCGCCTGTGGAAAAGTACACCTTGCTGGCATCTAGATACACACCACTCACTGTGTCGCTAGGAAACTTTGCTTCCAGCTTGCTGATAGTGATAGTATCGGCGGTGTGAGTAGTATAGGTGTACATCTGTACCAGAGCAGCATTGTTCAAGATCTCAGACGCTGCCTGGCCAAAGTTGGTATTGTTGTTCACATAGTCAGCCACATTGTACGCAATTGCAGCAGTCATGTGTTCCAGTGGAATCACACGTTTGGGATCTTTGCTCTTGCGATTGGTATAGAGTTTTTCCAATCTTGGGCTCAATATACCTTCACCAACAATATCGTCATTGGGTCCCAGTTGTTTAAGCTGTGGAATTTGAGCAGCTTCTTCAGGGGTGATGATGCCATATTTTACACCCAGAGTCAGCGGTGCACCAAAGTGTCCGTCCTGCTGGATGATGTTTAACAGTTCTATGGCATCAGCATGCGTGGTCAATAGTTTTTGTCCTTTGGGGGTGGCTGACAGTTCGTTTACAGACTTCAATAGGTTTGTGACTGAAGCCGACGCGCCATCTTTGCCTTTGCTACTGAGTTTGATTTGTTTACCCTCGGGATTGACCAGCAAACTGTCGTACAACCCGCCAATGGTGTTGCTGTTGAAGCTGATGGTACATTCACCATAACCACTGTCACCAAAAAATATGTCAGCAGCTTCTTCAGCATTACCACCCACTCGTTTGCCTGTTACCAGAGCAATAGGTTGCAGCACTTCAGCAAAGTAATCACGAAAAGCGTCAGGGTTCATGTTGCCACGAGGTACTGTGCATGGAATATCTGAATTGATAAAGATTTCAAGAGCGTTGGCTTCGTCGCTGTCGGCACCAAAATGTTGTTGAGCTTGTGACAGTATAGAGTCCGGAGTGTTATCCTGGAACTGGGTTAGCCATTCGCTGGGTTTGAGTCCTGAGTTTTCTTTTTGCCCAGCTCGGCTTTGATATTTAAAACCACCAGGAATTTCGTCGTGTGCGAATTTATTTTGTGTTTTGTTTGGACTAACAGCACTGGTCCAACGCCCTAGATAATATGGTGTTCCATCTTCTCCAGTGAATGTAGCTATGCTAAATGCACCCGAACTTTTGGATGGTTGGTTAACCCAATGTATTTGAGTGGCCGGCACTTGTTTATCGGCCAACATGGCGTCTACACCGGCAGCGAGTTCGTCGGGGGTATTGAATCGACCCGAGCTGGGATAGAATTCTAAGTTTTGAAAGGTAACAATATCCCCCACGGAATTCTTGAATTTCTCTCCTGGCTTGCGATTGGCCAGGCCTACACCTTCTGCCAATGGTAATGCCAATCTGTCTAATAGGTCTAGTAAATCTCTCATATGGTATTTAGCGAAGAATAAATTCCTTATCAAAATGCTTGCTATTAAATAACATACACTATAAAATAGCACAACTAACCAATAAGGAATTCAATGTCAAATCTAGTACCCATAGTTCTCGAGCACACATCCAAAGGAGAACGCAGTTATGATATCTACAGTCGATTGTTGCGTGATCGAGTGATCATGCTGGACGGAGAAGTCAGTGGACACAGTTCCAGTCTAATCTGTGCGCAGTTGTTGTTTCTTGAAGCAGACAATCCTGACAAAGACATCAGCTTGTATATCAACAGTCCCGGCGGATCAGTCACAGCAGGCATGGCCATATACGATACCATGCAGTTTATCAAACCTGATGTTGCAACCATTGTAATGGGTCAAGCAGCAAGTATGGGATCATTGTTGGCAGCCGCAGGCGCACCGGGAAAACGCTATATCTTGCCCAACGCACGTCACATGATCCATCAACCCTTGGGCGGCGCATCAGGTCAGGCCACAGATGTGGAAATACAAGCACGTGAATTGCTGCGCTGGAAGAAAGTGCTTACAGATATCTATGTCACGCATACTGGTAAACTCTACAATGAGCTAGCACATGACATGGAACGTGACAATTTCATGACAGCTGAAGATTCGGTCAAGTACGGACTAGCTGACAAAGTAATAACTCGCCGCTGATGTTTTTTAGTATAAGTTCAGAATTAGATTCACGTTTTCCAAACAATCAACAAGTTGGAAAGTTGTGGGTCAATCACGACCCTGGATGGCACCAACCTACACCAGATACTTTTTACAAAGGATATCCAGAAAACTATTGTGAAATAGCAACACATGCCAACGGCATTGAGATCAATCACAGCAAACATCGTAGTTTCCCACTGTGGTATTCAGACAACTTTGTGACCAATCTCCCGCTACAGACGCCGTTACAGTCGGCCTGGGTAGATGATCATGTTACTATTAACAATCAAGGTTGTGTATCTACTAGTAAAATTTCAATAGATCTTTCTGTAAATCCAGTTCAGTTGTCAATTGATCAAGCTGTACAACAAATAAAAACATATTTGGATACATCGGTACAGCAATTGAATGAATGCAACCCGGTGAATTTGAAATTATTTTGCAGTGGTGGAGTTGATACTTTTTTATTATATTCACTATTGTCGTTTCATCAGGTACAATTTGATTTGCTGCAAGATGAATATTTTGTGGTAGATTCGTTTACACGTACCAATCAACAGGCGTTAGAATCATTTTGGGGATATAAACAAATACATCATTGGCCCTGGTTTACCTGGGTAGCCACTGGCAGTTGCGGCGATGAATATATGCTAAGAGGTCCAGCAATAATAGCCATGCTAACATCTTGGCATAACATTGATTTTAAGCAGCTACTTGATAAGTCTACAGACAAATATCATTATCATCACTTTGTTAAATATAATACACTATGGCAAGACTCCTGGAATTCACGGTATCAATTGCGTGAAAAATATCCCACAAGAGAACTGTTGAATCAACAAATATTAAATATATTGTTAAATGATCACCAACATTGGCATCTTGGAAAAACCATAACCTGGACACCATTTCATAACATTGAGATAGTTAAAATTTTACTTCGCTGCAATATCAATGATCTGCTGCTGCAATTCACTGATGGCAGATTAAGCAAGCAATTGATAATTGAGTATGCACCTGATGTATTAGAATTTATAAGTACCTATAAAAATCACAACTGCCGGGAAAAATTGTCTGATTTTTTTGCCTGGCATAATAAATTTTAATAATGAACAAACCCACTCCATTTTGTGCCGTACCTGAATCAGAAGTATTTTTGGCCAGGAACAACACATTTAGAAATTGTTGTGCAGCTGATCCACAAATAATCAGCCTGCCAGGACAGACATTTGCACAATGGCAACAAGATCCAAGATTGTTACAGTTCAAAAAAAAAATGTACAACAATCAATGGCCCGATGAATGCCATCGTTGCCAACGACAAGAAGAAGAATCGGGCAGCAGTTTTAGAACCGCAGTTAACGCAGCAGTTGATACAGATAGAAACTTTGGAATATGGCCATCTAGATGGAACTTGATATTTGGCAATACTTGCAATTTAGCTTGCTGGACATGTAACGAATATTCAAGTTCTACAATTGCACAACATAAAAAAACCATCAACATAATACCCGACGGCTTTGTTGATCCTACAGATACATTTAACACACATTGGGCAGATCTCAAACAAGATGTGTTAAAAAGCTATGATTATCATGAGATTGTGACTTTGACATTATTGGGTGGAGAACCATTATATAACAAAGCTGTGAGTGATTTTTTAATTCTATTAGACCAGCGTGGATTGGCGTCAAGAACTCGATTGGAATTTCACACTAACGCGACAAAAATTAACAAGAAGTTATTGTCAAATAATATTTGGAATTATGTTTGTATATTTTTAAGTTTGGATGCAGTTGGCAAAAAAGCCGAATGGTTAAGATATGGATGTCGTTGGAGTGATATTGTATCAAACATTGATTTTTTTAAATCAGTTAGCAACTATACAGAAGTTCATTGCACTTTGAGTATCCTAAACATAAATGATCTGCCTGAGCTTGACGCCTTTTGTAAATCTGTGTCGTTGCCATTGAAAATTTTATTGCTGGCAGATCCCAAATTTATGTCCATACTAAAATGGCCAGGGAATAAAGAATCAATAACCACGCCAGGATATTTGGAACAACATGGTTATGCATACTATTATAATTTAATCGGCACACAAGCAGATCCTGACAGTCGGACAAAATTGGAAAACTATATCAGTCAATTTGATGCTATACGAAAACCTCTTAGCGATTACGATAATCAACTGTATTTGGCTATTAAAAGCTAGGCTAAAAACTTCATTTTTGTTGTGAAAAAGCCACAACTTTCAGGTTGACCACAAACACAAGATCGGCTATAATATACACATGTTCAGCAAAAAGGAGTTGTCAATGGATATCAAAGCAATCAACACTGCGATCACCACTGGTTCTTTTACCAATGATCAACTGACATCTATCATGGATGCTGTGAAATACGCTCGCAGTCAACTTGTCAAGACCAAACTTCGCAGTTTTTCTGTGGGTGACCAGGTCCGGTTCACTAGCAACAAAAACGGCATGACCTATGTGGGCACTGTGGAAAAAGTCAAGCTCAAGTTTGTGCTGGTAAAGACACCTGTAAGCCGTTGGAATGTGCCTGCCAACATGTTGGAAGCTGTATAAAAATGGTTGGCTAGAAATAGCCAATCTGCTATAATACACACATACAGAGCAATAGGAGAATATTATGCCTTGCAGAAGTTATGAAGATAGTTGGGGTTCGTCTAGTTCATATGAGATTAGCATGCTTCAGGAAAAAGTAGATCGGCTTGCCCGCTTTGCATGCTACGCAATGACTGCACTGGAAAAAGTAGCACCTACCTCCGAAATCTTTCAGGACAAAGAATTGGTCACCTGGTGGGAAGCCCACAAGATTGCTGATGCCAAGGCCATGGCCGAAGAACAAGCCAGGCTGGTTGCTCTCAAAGAAAAACGGGAGTTGGCCAAGAAGAAACGCGAACTTCTCAAAACAATGTCACCTGAAGACAGAAAAATTCTGGGTCTTTGATCTTTGGATTGATTTATTGTTAATACACACATACAGAGCAACAAAGGAGTAGGCATGTACACAAACTCAGCCTTGGATCGCCAATACGAAGCAGCACGTTGTCGTCAAATTACTGACCAAGCTACTAAAATTCCCACAGTGAGCCTTGCACGGTGCGAGTACGACAAGCGCCGCCGAGTTCTCAAGCTGGCGTCTGAGTATATGGGCATGCCGCGAGAATTTTTCGTCAAGAGTCACATCACTGGCAAAGAAGTTCGCTTTACTGCGGTCACCGAGCATGATGTGCTGTTCGATCAAGATGGCTGGGATGGGGAGCAGCAAGTCTACCGTCCGGTTGGCAACGTACCCAATGTCGATTACATGTATATTTACCATGCATGGTAATGCAATGAATAGCAAACAAATCCAAGAACAGATTTTTACCTGGGCGCAAGATAATAATTTTAATGCACCATATGGCGTTCTTTCGGGTGAACATACCAACCAGAAAGGTCGCAAGTACCTCTCGGTTACATTTGGTCGCTCACGTACACTAGACGCTACTGTAGAAATCTACAACCGAAACTTCATGATTGTCCGTACCAATCGACATGGTTCTCAAGTGTTCAAGGATGTTGCAGAAATGCAACAATTCTTGGAAAGCCTGTAAATAGGTTGACAATAAATCGTCTTGGGCATATAATATACTCTTAAACAGTTAATTAAAGGGCTAGCAAGTGCAAACTAAAGAGCAATTGATTCAAGCAGCACTAAAAACTCAAGACCCTAAAGTATTGTTCTCGTTGTTCTAGCAAGCAATCGAACTATCAGACTTTCATGCTAGTCAAGCAGCCTTTGCCAAAGGACGGGAAGTCAAGTTGAAGCAACAAGTAGAAAGACAAACTCTGATGATCGCCAATCTTGAAAAGACATTGTGGAAGAAATGATATCTCTTGGCATTTGACAATAAATCGTTTTGGATATATAATATACTCTTAAACAGTTACAGTAATAGGAGATATCATGCAAAAAGGTTTCACACTCATCGAAGTTATGATCGTGGTGGCGATCTTGGCAATTTTGGCAGCATTTGTTGCACCCATTGCGTTCAGTAACAGCAGCACAAGATGGTCATGGTACGGTGGATGGACAGAGGAAACGTGCATAGGCGGATTCAAGTTTGTTCAATCACGACATGTAGTGACACAGATTCTGGACACACAAGGTCACGGTGTCACTTGCAAATAAACACACAATCTGTTATAATACATACATAGCAACAAACTGGAGTTAAACATGAAAGATGTCATTGAAGTTGTTGGCACCGTAGTCGGCAGCGTTGCAGCAATTCTGGTCATCAGCTTCCTGCTGAGTTGGCCCGTGATGATGCTATGGAATGGTTGCTTGGTTGGCGCCATTGACGGAGTTCGAGAAATTGGGTGGTTGCAGGCCTGGGGTTTACAGTTCCTGCTGAACTTGATGTTCAAGTCCACTGTGTCTACCAAACAGAACTAAATGAACAAACCATTTCGTGCGTGGTTGGCTGAGTTGTGGCGTGAAAACTGCGACGAACATGATGGATGGGGGCAACCACGCTATACACTTGCTGAATATTTTGGTCGGTACAAATGGTGGCTCCGACGTGAATATCAATATCAACGCAGAGCAGGTCTCCTCGGCTAAGGAACAAATATGAAATGGTTTGTTGAAGTTACTGAATGGAATCACGATACCATTGTCAATGGTACCTACTTGCTAGACGATAGCAAAAGCAAGATGTATGCGTTTCGGCCACGCGGAACTGGCGAGATCAAGGTGTTTAAAAATGCAATTCGCATCGACACTCGTGGGCGCAAATTTGTGGTCAGTCCTGTGCAGTTCAAAACTGGCCTGAAAGAACCTGAGCCCGAAGGTCGTTTCTGGATTGTGTTGGGCAGCAAAGGCGACAAGTACAAGGTCACAGAACTCAATGGAAATCTTTCCTGCACTTGCTCGGGATTTAAGTTTCGAGGTGATTGTAAACATACGAAAGGTATAGCATGACAACGCCTACATGGCTTCCTGATAAAAAATATTACGAATATTCATATCACAAATTCTTCAACCCCACAGTGGAATGGAAAAATTGGACCCCTTGGGATGAGTGGACCTATTCTGATCGAGATCTGGTGAGGTTTGATCATATAATCGGTAAGCAAATTCAACATATTAAAAATAAAAGAGTGTTGGACATAGCATGTCATTTGGGATACCTTAGTCTTTTTTGTTTGCACAATGATGCAAGTTACGTCACCGGAACTAATGTTAGAGATTTTGAGCTGGACATAGCCCGTGAAATAGCCAGCCTGGCCGGCTATTCAAATTGTAATTTTATATCGTCTGACATATACAATCTGTCAGAATTTGCTAACCAATGCAATGACCACGACACTGTATTGCTGTCTGGAATTTTGTATCATTTAAATAATCATTATGAAGTATTGCAAACTGTAGCAAAATCTCGTGCTGAAACTTTGATATTAGAAGTAGATTTATCTGATGCAATCGATATCGGAAAGCAGCCTATCGTGCATTGGAGGACTGAATCAGTAGTAGAGTCGACTTATGGATATGAAAAAAACAAAAATGAAACCTTCGTGGGTATCCCAAATCAAAGATGGATCGAATGTGCATTACATGGGTTAGGGTTTAAAATCACATATAACCAACTTATGGAATTTTCAATGCCCGACGGCATTTGGGCCCGTCGACTCATGGTAGTAGCACAAAAATGATTTCCTATTACATTTTTTGTACTTGGGTCTGACTGTATAGTGTAGGCTTTTTTATTTGTAGATGTAGTTGATGGTGGTGGGATTTTCGCGCAGTTCTCGAGCACCATTTTTGATATGAAATCGTCGAGCCATCTCGGTCTTGGGGCTCAACGTCACATAAGTCTGTATGCTCGGAAACTCTGATTCGATTGATTTCTGTGCTTCTTGAATCAAGGTACGCCCAGCACCTGCTGCATAACTCCATATGGTGTAAAATACCGCAGTTGTGGCACTCTCAACCAATGCAGCCATGTCTTCCACAGCAGCAGGCACCGAATCTAGAAACTTTACACAAGTCACAGCAGCAGTTTCTTCGCCATTCTTCCACACATAGATTCGACTGTTGTGGTTCACCCGATCGCTGAGAGGAATCTCAGGTCGTACAGGATCATCTTTTATCAAAGACAGTAAGTATTCGTTGGGTTGTGTTATAGTATGTAACATGGGTGCCTCCGGTTACAGAGTTATTTATGTGCGCCGTTTATTTTTTACATATTCTGGCAAAATTGATTGCCAAACAGTGTTGCAATACAGTGACAGATTGTGTATACTATGATCATGCTGTGGCAACAGCAACTTTACAGGAGATTAAAAATATGCGTATTAGCGAAAACACCAAAACTCACAAACTGTTTACAGCCCTTCAAGCTGGAGAAAAAGTAAGTCCGGGCCAGGCTCAAAAGCGTTTTGGCATCAAGAACATCAGCGCCGAAGCGTCGCGTATTCGAGCCAGTGGATATGCCGTGTATGCAAACCGTCGCATGGCCAAGAACCATGTAGAAGTGACCGAATATCGCATCGGTAAGCCATCGCGAAAGATTGTAGCGTTGGGTTACAAGGCTCGAGCGATGGGTATCACTCTTTGATTTAATAAAGAGGTGGCTTGATGACCAAAAGGCTCCAACAAGGAGCCTTTTTTGTTGGCCCAATATTCTTTCATTTTCAAACTGGTAATCGCTTTTGTAGCCTCACTATGTTTGCGTAGTTTGCCAATCGCACTAAGTTTATTTTTTGTGTCGTCGGAGTGTGGTTTACCAATCCTGCCTTTTTGATTCTTGGACATTTTGGCTTTGGTTTCTTCAGAATGAGTTCTTTTACTGTTGGCTGCACTAATCTTGGCTCGAGTCTCGGTGCTGTGTTTTCTATTTTTAGCAACCATAGACATTTTGGCTTTAAATTCTAATGTGTGTTTCCTTCCTATATTACTAGGAGGCATATCACCACCGTCCGTTTTATTTCGTAAGATTCCTGTGCCAATGTCTTTGCGGCCATACCATCTGATGAGTTGGCGTTCAATGGCAAGAGCACCAACTTCAGATAGATTATTTTCTATTATTATGATACGAGAACAATCAGTCGGCACAATCACATTGTGGTTTTTATCCCAGGCTCTTCGCTTACTGCCTTTACCAATATAATAAGGTGTGCTATCTTTTCTGAGATAGGCATAAACATAGAAGTGTAAATACATTGCTGATTGCTACTTTAAGCGTTAGAGTAGTTGGGCCGGCCAGCCGCGAACTACACCTATATTTACCAAAAACCCTGCCAAGTGCAGGGTTTTTCTTGACCACTAATTCAAGTTTGTGTATAATACAGCTACAAAGGAATTGATCGATGATTAAGAAAATTTTTCAAAAACTAGGTCGGCATCGTGTTATTCTCGATCGGCTGGACTCTGAACCGTATCTGGAACGCTACTATGTGTTTCTTCGAGACCGCTCGTGGTTTCCATTCAACATCTTTGTTCACAAGTTTTTGAAAAGTGATCCGGACGATGTGCATGATCATCCATGGCCCTTTGCTACCCTTATTTTAAAAGGTGGCTATTGGGAATGGACCCCAACGTTCAATAGCAAAGGTGAAAAGATTGCTGAAATCAGCAAATGGCATGGTGCAGGCAGTTTCCGAACAGCCGGTGCCAACACCTATCACAGAATTGAACTAGATCCAGATATTGAATGCTGGACATTGTTCATGCCCGGTCGCAAAAAGCGTGATTGGGGATTCTTGGTCAAGAACAAGTGGGTACAGTGGGAACAATACTTGGCACAAAGGAAAACAGCATGAAATGGTTCAAACGCATGATCACTCGTTGGGTACAGGAAGATTGGGAAAATGCTAAAAATGAAAACAAGAATATCAAGCTGTCTACTCGGGGGTTAGTGGTTCGCTCTGAATTAGACAGCATTGATAGTCATGTTGGCTTGAACATCACAGTGATGCCGGCCATTGGTGGTAAGGTCATCACATTCCGGCACTACGATCGGCGCACAGATGACAGTCAATCACGTCACTATGTTATTCCAGATGACCTGGACTTTGAACGTGAATTGGGCAAAATGATCACCTTGGAATCAATTCGTCAAGGATAATTACTGTATGTTAGATTTTTTACTTCCATTTGTGATGGGCATTGTTATTGGATGGGTGATAGTGTCTTTGTTTCGGGCCATGCAAGCAATAAATCAAGTATTGGCAATGTCTCCTGAATCACAAGACACTTTGGTAAAAGTCCAAAACGAAACATTGGTTATTTTAGAGGTTGAACCTGTAGATGACCAATTTCTGTGTTATAATTACTTTACGAAAGAATTTGTGTGCGCGGGACGAAATATCGAAGAAATTCGAACTCGATTCGCGGCACGATATCCCAACAAAGACGCAGCAGTGGCCAAGGGCGATCCTGCTGCATTAAGCATATTGACTCAACAACTGAAAGCACTAGATGAAAATTGCACTAGCAAGTGACGTACATTTGGAGTTTGGTCCACTGGAACTCCACAACACTGATGATGCTGAGGTATTGATTCTCAGTGGAGATATCTGTGTGGCACGTGATCTGTCTGACCGTGATGTACACAATCTCCTGGGAGAACATACCAAGAGCCATAGGTATCATGAGTTCTTTGAAAACTGTGCAGCACAATTCAAAACTGTGATTTACATTATGGGCAACCACGAACATTACCATGGTGACTACGGTACCACAGTGAGTCATGTGCGTGAAAAGTTGGCATATTTGCAGAATCTTCATGTGTTGGAAAAACAAAGTATCACACTGGATGATGTGACTTTTGTGTGCGGTACATTGTGGACTGACATGAACCAACAAGATCCATCTACTTTGTACAGCATTCGTAGCAAGATGAATGACTATCGCTGCATCAAGAACAGCCTGCGACAAGTGACTTACAAAGGTTACTTGCCGGATCCTGATAATCCAGGCAAAGACATTGTGACATTTCACCAGCGTGATTCTACTTTCAGTCCAGATGATTCTGTAGAGGATCACAAAGCCATGCTCGCAGTTATTCGTGCCGCAGTAGCAGCAAACCCCACAGGCAAGTTTGTGGTAGTAGGGCATCATGCTCCCAGCAAGCTCAGTACCAAGCCACAGTATCAAGATGATGTTCTGGTAAATGGTGCTTACAGTTCAGATCTAAGTGAATTGATGTTGGATCTGCCGCAGATTCGACTGTGGACACACGGGCATACTCATCACGAGTTTGACTACATGATTGGTCAATGTCGAGTGGTGTGTAACCCACGCGGGTACATTGGATACGAGCACCAAGCGGATGTTTGGACTTTGAAAACTTTTGAGGTATAACATGAAAGATGAAAAACCAGTATCGTACACTGTGCGTTGGTCACAACCATATGCAGTGAATTCAAACAGATCTGACTTGCAGGAACAGCTGGAAGAGTTCCTACTGGAACTCAGTGATTTCAGTGAGAGTCAACAGGTGCTTGATCGTATCCGGAGCAAATGATGATCGAACAAAATCGCAAAACCTGGACAGTGGAGATCATTGAAGATCCAGAATCTGGGGATCTTGTGCTGCCATTTCCGCAAGACATGCTGGACAAAGTGGGGTGGCAGACTGGCGACAATCTCAACTGGGTAGATCTTGGTGATGGTACTTGGGAAATAACAAAGATTGAAACATGATCGAATTTTTAATAGTTTGTGCGGTTGCCACTGGGTGCTTGTTACTACTGGCAATGGTAACCGGTCTTCTAGTTAACGGAATTTGATATGAACGAACGAATTCGTGAACTTGCTGAACAGGCTGGATATAAACCCTTGCCAGGATTTGACTTTGCCAATAGTCTTGAAGAAACTTATTTGAAAAAGTTCGCCGAGTTGATTGTTCAGGAATGTTCCCGCATTGCATTTGATGAAGGTGCTCAAGCAGGTCGTATTAACAAGATGGAACGATATCGCGGTTGCACTACGGTAGGCAAACGGATTGAAGAACATTTCGGAGTTGAATAATGAACGAACGAATTAAAGAACTTGCAGAGTTAGCTTCTAAAGATAACAGTGATGGGTATCCAGTGACATTGGAATACTCAAACAAGTTTGCTGAGAGATTCGCCGAGTTGATTGTGAGGGAATGTGTCGAGACATTGAGATTGGTCCCTTATTATACTGAAAGGGAATTTGGTGATGAAGTTATCTATCAGGATGTTGTCAAGAATCATTTTGGGGTCGAATGATGTTTAATTTTTTCAAACACAGAACCGTTAGCGACCTTTTCAATGACGCTAATAAAACTTACAGTGTACCCC
>Ga0214923_10001205_pt1 | contig 37339 bp, 51 predicted proteins | sample LL1510_MetaG_FD_177993 | JGI IMG/M metagenome (GOLD analysis project Ga0214923, IMG submission 177993) | Freshwater microbial communities from Lake Lanier, Atlanta, Georgia, United States - LL-1510 | ecosystem: Environmental > Aquatic > Freshwater > Lake | place: USA: Georgia | collected...
GGACGCCTGTGCCCGTGCGGGTTCCTGGATTTCGTTGGAGTTATGCTGGTTATAAGAGCGATTTGACTGTTGCGGGGGTGGTGTCCCACGAGGTTGGTCACCACGTTGAGAGCGTGATTCGTGAGATGATTGGTGAGGTAGAGCGTGAGAGGTTGAGTGGAGAGTGGAGGAAGGTGGTTGGTTGCGAGAAGCGAGTTTCTTCGTATGAGCCGAATGGTTCCGAAGCGTTTGCCGAGGCGATGCGATTGTTTATTCTCAATCCTGATTTTTTGCGACGGGGGAGACCGATGAGGTATGGTTTTTTGGCTGGTGCGTTGGGGTTTGTTCCACCGCACGATTTGGGTTGGGACGAGGTGTTGCGGAACGCGCACCCGAGGCTCCTTGCCGCCGCGCGGTCGTGGATTGGTCGTTCGGATGGGTAATTCATCAGAAATACAAAATACTTTTTAGTATAAGGTAATACTTATCGTCATTCACCTCGCAAGAGAAATGGGAGAAATTTCATGAAGCTTACAGCGAACCAACTGAGAAGGATCATCAAGGAAGAAGTGGCGGCCATTGCTGAGGCCGATTTCACAAGGGCACCAGATCACATGCCGGCTGATATTGCCGAAGTCATGGCGTCAGAGTTGTCATCCGCCGAGGCGGAGCAGATGGCCCAGCAATTGAGGGGTCTGGTAGGCTTCCTGAAGTCTAACAAGGCGATGCTGGGACTTCGTCCGGATACATTGAAGGGGCACACCTCGGCGCTCGAAGCAGCGGCGAGGGTACTAAAGAGTTACTTCGTCCCCAATTCTCCAGAGGCCAGCGATTTGGTCAGCACCATGATGCTAGACAAGGGAATCGAAGCACGTGAGGCGCCGGCGAGGGCGGCTCGCACAGCCCACTCCAAGGCAGTGGCAGCTGATCGTGATGCGAGGATGGCGGCTTACTACTCCAGGTTTGATCAATGACCTAAAACTGTAAATGAACGACGCAAAGGGAGAGGATTTGTTCTTCTCCCTTTTTCTTTTATGAAGATATTTCGTTGCAATGAAGATCCTACCGGGCGACATCTTCCTCCTCGACGTCAACATCGTTTATCAACGACGTTATCGTGCCGTCATGTACGACAACAGGCACGATTATGTGCCCGGTACCGTCTACATCATCGATGTTTTCAATCAAGAGCTAAACGAGTTCCACCCAGGTCACCTTGTTACTGCAGTCAACCTCTCCCTCGGTGAGGAGTGCAAGATAACGATCTTCCCTGCTTGGTCCGCCCACACCTGGAACGTCTTTCTCCGCAGAGACTATGGAAGATATTTCTCTGGAGATATTAGGTTGTCCATGGGGAAAAGGGTTTGTCGGAGAGGAAAAACTGAAATTAACCCATATTTAGAAGGGAAATCAGATGTCTATAATCGAGAGAATTTACGAAAGAATCCTAAAGGAAGCCGAAGAGCTGTCGGGTGAAGAACTTTTTGCGAAGATATCTGCAAGGCTTGAACGTGCTGCAAAAGAAAATCTCGCAATCTACAAGACTTCAACATCGGCCTACGGAGATGTTATTGTTCTATACAAGCCGAATTCTTTGCTGAATCCCCTGCAGGATCTTTTGGTAAAGAGCACCGATGCGAGCACAGGAAGACCTGTTTCTAGAGTATTTCTAATGTCTACAGCAAAGGATGCTGCATATGCTTCAATCGTAGGGATGATAACGATAGATTCCTCCGCAAAAATTAAAGACTTAGGGCCTTGCGACGATTCTGCAAAAGTAGGATTTGTCGCTGCCAAAGAAGGATATGGACCTCTGCTTTACGATTTAGCGATTTCTTTTTCTCCTACAGGAAAGATCATGTCTGACAGAGAGGCAGTTTCTGACTACGCTTTGGGTGTCTACAAAGGAATGCATAAAAGATCCGACGTCGTAAAAAAACCTTTTGTCAACAAGAACGACAAACCTGAAAAAAAGACACAGAAAAGAATCGAATACGGTATGGATCCTCAAGATGACAGCAGGGATTGCGATGTATGGTACCCGTCAAATCCCGAGAGAGAGCCTCTTGACTATTCATTCTCTAAATCCACATCCGTCAACACGTCACGTCTAGAAAGTTCTCATCAGACAGTAGTGAACGCGTTGAAAGACTTTCTACAAGCTCTGCCGTCGATGCCGTCAAAAAGCAATTACAAGCACAGCAACCAACCTGCTGGACAATTCTTTGCGGAAATAATGGACACTGCAGCTTCTGACTTTTTTTCTGACGAGTACGGTAAAGTTCCAAGTGGAATGACCGGGGGTAGATATCGATGACAACTAAAACACTTCTAGAAAAAATTTACAGGAGGCTCCTCAGAGAAGCTGAAGAGCTGTCGGGTGAAGAGCTCTCCGTGAAGATTGCCAATTTTTAGCTCCAAATATCAGGCCGTCAAAGGCACCGACATAGTCAGCGTATTTGATAGTTGAAATCAACAAAAAATTCTATCTTTGAACAAACTGTCCTCATTTCAAAAAGTAATATTTATCTTGGATTCATAGACCGAAACGTGTCTTGGTCACATCGAAATTGTACGCCACTTGAGCGTCTGACAAGGCGACGTCGTAGACCAACACTTGCGCCACGCTGCCGTCCCAGTATTCTCCACCGTTGACCTGCCGTCCCACTGCGCTGACGGAGGGCACTGTGTTCCAGCCCTTCACGGTGGGACCGGCAATGAGGGAACCGTTGACGTAGAGACGAGCATAAGTGCCGTCGTAGGTGCCGCAGATGTTGAACCAGGTGTCAGTCACCACACCCACGGCGTACACGTCGTCGGCATAGCCTCCAAAGTAGTAGAAGCTACTGATGGCCCCGACGAATCGGGCCTGGCCGCCTCCAGGGTACCCATAAGCGAAGATCCATCCTGAGCCGGCGCCCTTCTTCGCCCATGCCGATATGCTGCCGGGGGACGACCCGAACGGAAAGCCCGTCGTCAGCATCGGGGCGTAGTCATCCCCACCGTCGAAGATGAACCGTCCTCCGTTCCCCGAATCGTAGGTCACCCCGTTGGTTAGCGTCGCATCATTGCCGTTGCCACTCAGATCGTACCACGTCGTTCCGCTTCCTGGATAGGATGTTATATTCCCGGCGTCAAGGTGCAACACTAAACCTTCGGTTATGAGCGACGGCTGAGCTGCCGACGTCTTGACTCTGAATGTTCCATTAGGATCGCCTTTGATCAAGAGGCGTTGTGTGCCGGAGTACGCCGGGGATTTTTTTGTTATCAACGTCATTGTGTTTGTTGACGTTAATTATGTGACGACGAAAGGTTGTTGAAGGATAATTAGATCATCATGGAGATGAAATTGGATGAGTTACGGGCGTTGATACGTGAGGTGATCGCCGAGGACCTAAAAAACGTCGGTGGGCGGCATCAGCGAACTGTACGAGGGACGTCAGCGTTGAAGAAGATGCATGATGCCCCTGGGGTTCTCAAATCGTTGTCCAAGATATCGGACCCTAAGGAGCTGGCGCAAGTGATCCAGGCCTTGATCGATGCGGTGCCGATCACAAGCAGGGAAGATGTGTTAAGGTCGCTAGGGATGGTGACGCGGCACGAGCGCAAGACACACCTGAGGTGATTTCATCGACGAATATTCAATAACTTCTTGACGATCATCGGCAACACTACGTCGGCAGGATGGCCAAAGTGGAGCGTCACCAACGATGTGGCTGATGTTGGATTTGGATTAATTTCAATAATTTTCTTGCCGCGTTCTCTCATACGACGGGCCATCCCTTCGACGTCCGTCACGTCTCCAGAAGCTCCGATGAGCAACAATGTATCGGATTGTTCCAAGGAATCGGCCAGTTCTTCCGTGTGTCTGATTTGTTCATCCCAGAGGACTACATCGTGACGTAGCCAATTGCCACACGATGGACACGCGGGGTTGTGTTGTGACATCTCCTCTGGAAGAAAAACAACCTCTTTGCATGCCATGCAACGTGCGTGGCGGAGACATCCATGGATTTCCTTGGCATTTGAAGATGACTTTAGATGAAGTGAATCGACGTTCGAGGTGAAAGTGGTGGCACCCCCTTGTTCCTCGAGGAGGGACACGAGCCAGTGTGAAGTGGTGGGCTGGGCTGTTGCAACGGAAACCCTGAACTTTTCATACATGTTCCAGCACCTCCAGGGATCGATTTTCCACGCCTCAGGGAATCCGAAGAATGCCAAGTATTCGTTGGTCCACAACCCATCAGTATCCCTGAATGTGGGAATGCCTGCGGAAGCTGAGATGCCAGCTCCAGTAAAGATCAACATTCTCTTTGATGAAGCGAGGATGTTTGCCGCTTTGGAGGTTTGCCGACCCAGCAGTAGTTGTTGGAGCATAGAATAATGCTATCACAACCACCACAAGAATTCTTTACGAGAATTCAAAATGTTCGTTAGAAGATTAATTGATCATCGTGATTTCCAACCACGGCGGGGCTCCGGCCCGGGCTCCGGCCCAGCAAGGGCGAGGATGCTGTAGCCGGAAACGTTTTCTTCCTTTTCAATTATTTTTTCAATGAGTTTATCAAGATATTTCAGACCTTCATCCTCCGAGAATCTAGGCAATTTCTTGATTGATTTGACAATTTCGTCTTGGTTTTTCTTTATCCACCTGGGGATCCAAGACTTCTTGGGACTGCGTTGGTTGGGTGCTGTGTATGTCGAGTACAACAGCCGAGCCATGTTCTGAAAGTCGCCGTGGGTAAGATAATCTGTAAGCTCTTTTTCAATTTCTTCAGGGATCTTTGCATAACCCGTCTGTTCTGATTCGTAGGCGCTCGAGAAGCCTTTCTCCGACATTTCGGAAAATTCAGATTTTATTTCTTGTTCGGATTTTCCGAAACCCTTGGAGAGCACCTTCACCAGCTCATTTCCTCGTGAGGTTGCTTCTTTGATCATCGATTCTGAGCCTGGAATCGGAAAGTAACCAGCACGAAGGTGCGGTTTGTCTTTATCTTTTCCAGCCTTGACACGTTGTTCATCGGCATCGAGTTCGATCAGCTTGGGATCCGGTTCACCTCCCTTGTTGGCGTTGTCGAAGTAGTTTTTGATGAGCATTTCTGCGGCCGGAGAGACGTCCAGGTCTGGTATCACCTTTCCGTAGGTGACGAGCGCTCCAAGCAGGGCGAGCGGAGTCGATGATACCTCCTTGCTGTATAGGTATTGCAGGCGCCACCACTCACCTTCTTTTTCCCCGATAGATGCTGCGACGACTTCTGGCACCTCAAGTTTCGGGTTGATGACCATTGCGTAATCTCTACCTCCGTCGGAATGCAATACGATGCATTTTCCTTGCTTTATGGCACGCGAAGCGAGAGAAGAGACGTTGGCGGCTTCAAGCAGCAAGGTCTCTAACAGACAGACATCGAAGTCCCTGTTGCGATAGACGACTTCTCTGATGAGCCTGTTCAGGTTTTTTCTTTTGATCCTGATGTTCATGGAACCATAAATATTTGGTTGTTTCAAATAAGATTACTTGTTTTCGTTAGGCTTTGAGCCCTCGGTTGCGTATTTCACACCCATGATTGTTCCAAGTATGGAGAACGAATTTGTCAGGAGGATACCGAGGGTGGACGACCAGGCGTTGCCGATGACCACTGTGTCCTTTTCGAATGCAAGAGCTGCGATGTAAAGCAGGGTGGAGGAGATGCCGATTCCGACGATGAGGGTGAGGGCGACCATAACAATGCGGGACATCAGTTCGAACTGGGTCTTCTTCTGTAATACTTCGAGGTCATGGAGCGCCGTTTTCTTGGCGTTCTCCGCATCTATCAAGGCTTCCTGAAGCTTCACTTGAGCTTCTTGCAGCTCTCGATTCTGGACCTGCACCTGCTTCGTTATGTCCAGGCGCTTGCGTCTGAATTCCTTGTCACGGCGGATGGCTTCGGAGAGGTATGCGGAGAATTCGGGGTCGTCTCCGGCGTCGATGAGCTTGAGTATGTTTCCTTCAAGAAAAATCCCTTTTTCCTTGGAAAGCTTTATCAACACCTCACGGGCGTCGGCGGGGACGTTCATGCATACACCTTGAACGGCAGCGTCTTGTTCTTGTAACCCTCATAATCAAGCTTAAACTTATCAAGCCGTGGTTCGATGTCGTCGGACTTGACGATCCAGAACTGTGCGCCGGCGGCTATTGCTTTGGAAATTTCCTTTTTGTCGACCGAGGAGCTGATTATGCCGATGACGACACCGTTGCCATAGATTTCGTTGATACGTCTGACCAATTCGATGCCGTCGTAAGAGGATCCGATCATGTTGAGGTCGACGAAGACACAGTCTGGTTTCCTAATTTCACCAGCGATCCAGCGTTGGCACATCTTCTCAGCGCCGTCGGCCGAGTTGATCGTCTGAAGTTGTAGCGTGATGTCGAGGAGGTTGCACGCGTCTTCGAAGACCAGGTGAAACAAACTTTCATCGTCGACCAAGAGGATGGAATCGATCATTGCAACCTCACCTTGAGCTTCGTCCCTGGATTTGCTTTTTCGCAAGAAACAGAGAACCCATGCTCTTTAAGTATGGCGACGCAGATGTTAAGGCCTAGACCTGTACCATTTTCTTTTTGATTTTTTCCACGTTTGTACGGTTTGGAGTACTGTTCAAATTCGCTTTGAGACATCCCACGACCGTTGTCTTGCACGACGAGTGTCTTGGCATCTTCCATATAGATCCAGACCAGCTTCGTGTCGGAATCGTTGTATTTCAGACCGTTTCTTATCAGGTTGTCGATGGCAGTGCAGAACAACGGTTCGTTGACCTCAAACGTCAAAAGATCCTCTATAAAAACTTGGTCGTTGTAGGAGGTCGATGCCAGGAAGTTTTTCAACATCAACCCAAGGTCACATTGTTCCTTATCGAGGCTCTTGTCTTCCTTGACCAGGTTGGTGAATTCCCTGACACCCCTGTAGACTCTCTGGGCGTGGGCTAGACCCTCCCTCAATAATTTTAGGGGCGACTCAAGCTTGTAATTTTCTATCAACTCCTTGGACAGTCGTCGTTCCAAAGATTTGATTCCTCTGGGGATATAAGTGTTGATTCCGCTGTGCATGTCGTGGCGGAGGATCTTGGCGGCGTGTTCCAAGTACGTGTTTTTCTTATCTAGTGTTTCCAATGTTTCTATGATCTTGGTGACGTCTTGACGGACCGACGTGAAACCCTTCAATTTTCCCTTGAAATCAAATTCGGCCTTTATGTAGGTGTCGACGTGGTACAGCTTTCCTTGCTTTGTGATGTTAGTGACGATTGAGTTCCATATTTTCTTTTCGCTTATCGTTTCAAGGTACATTTTTTTCCAGAATTCCCTTGGGTGAATTCCAGAATTGACGATGCGATGGTCCTTGCCGATCACCTCGTCGTGCGACCAACCAGATACTTCGACAAATTTGTCGTTCACGTATGTTATCGCACCGTCGGCGTCGGCACGTGAGATCAAAACAGCCTCGTCGATCAAATCAATTGGAAAATTTTTCAAGTCGGCCATCTAACGATAACTATGCCGACGTCAGATCATGTAAGGCTTGGCCAAGTTTTCTGAAAGTAACCAATCGTTGATGCAAGTACCGTCCTCGAGATACAGCTCACCGAGCAAGCGACCATACTTTTCTTTTTCGTGTTTTTGAGTGCGAACAAAAACACGTTTACCTAACAATTTTCCGACCAATGCTTCTTTGGATTTTTCTCCAAGTTCCTTGCTTTCGCCCTTCATCTCGGGTGCATTGATACGTGCCAGACGGATGTATTGGTTCTTCAATTCAAAATCAAATCCCAAGTCAATGTGGGCAATGATTGTATCTCCATCGACGACGCGGACGACCTGAATGCGGTAATGATAGAGGTTGTTCAACATGCTGAGTATGTATGTTGAACAACATGATAAAAGAGCTTAGAATTGGTCTATGATCAAGCGTAAGGGCAACGTCGAGCAAAAGGTGGAGAAAGAAAAAAAGGCAAGGACCAAGAAGCTAAAAATCGATATGTCAAAGCTTCCCGATGCTGTTGTTGATGGTAAGTTGCTTGCTCCGGTAGGAAGCAAAGTTTTTTTTGAACGTCGGCTCGACGGAAAGTCGACGGCAGTTCATGAAGGATTAATTAAATTTGTTTCGGAGGATGGAAGCGTTGAGATATGGGATGAAACGAGGGAACAACTCTTTTGTTTCAACCTAAAGCAAATGGTTCCAACTATCAAGCTTGGTTGAGCTATTTTTCATCCTTTTCAGAAGTTTCCTTCGCACTTTGCAAGCTTGGGTTTTGCTGGATGTATAAGTACAAAGTCGATGCGGCGATGTCGAGCTGCTTTGCAGCTCTTTCGACGTCTCCATCGGATGATGAGAGGGCACTTTTAATTTTTGCAAAAAATTCACGTTCGTCGACACGACGAAGGGCGCCGAGGTCGGTTAGACCACCACCAGGAGTATCTTCCGTCAGCAGGCAACGTATGTATTCTTTCAACAGCGAGAAGTTTTTCATCGTTGCATAATTATCTATCACAATTGGTTTGTGCATGGCATGGATAAAGAACGATCAGGCATGCAATTGCTCCGTCCATTGGCAGAAAAACTGCTCAAAGAGCAAACTGTAAAAGACCGAGTTTGGTCCGACGAGCTGGAAGCATGGGGATTTTACTCTCCTCGTCGTGAAAAAATAGACAACTTTTTGATTTGGTGCAACGCAAAGGTTGGCGATCGCTTTGCATTGTTTTCAGATGCAAAGGTCTGGATGGTTTGCGTCATCCTTTCGATAAAAAAGGATTTGGATCCTCAGCGCAACGTTTGGAAGATGACGTTGTTAAATCCCACGGCATCAACCATGGAATTCGAGATAGAGGAATCAATACTATACATGTCTGCTTGGAGCACGTTAGATAAGTAATCAACGTTTGATTGGGGACGTCGGAAGCGGGCTGGAATCCCTGACGTACGGATCTGGCAACGCATATGGATTTTTATCGGTGGGTGGAACCGGACCATAGCAATCTTCGAAGTCAACTTCGGGTTCGAGGAGGTGTGGCGCCAATTGATCTGGATCTTTGGGTTTTGCGATCTTACCTAATTGTTCTCGACTCGAGAAGTCTGGTTGCGTTGCGTTGCGTATCATCGGCATACGAGGCAGTGTTGTTCCCCCTCCGGTCTCCAGGAGGACGGCTCTAATCACACTTCGTAAATTTCTAAGTGTTATCCGCATACGAATAATTATGTTTTATCGTGCCTATTCTACAGTGATTGTGTATTTCTTTTGTGAATCCAGCCGATGTTGCAGTTTTCTGTCAAGACCCTGTAGTAGTCGTTGCGAACCTCGACAACGACAAGGATAGAATCACAAGAAATTTTGCAATTAAAATCCACCAAGTGTACGGCATCGTCTGGGGAATTCCAGAGGCACACTGTGTTTTTGGGGAAGTGTGAACGGAAGGCGAGTCGTAGGCTTCCCAGCTCGCCTTCCGTCATACGTTTATTTTCTCCTTGAAATCCTTCAAGGACTTCCGTCATACGTTTATTTTCTCCTTGAAATCCTTCAAGGACTTCCGTCATACGTTTATTTTCTCCTTGAAATCCTTCCGCGACTTGGGTCATAGGGACTCACTTCGACGATCACTTCGTCCCCTGGTAGGATACGTATTTGATTTTGTCTCAGTTTTCCGGACAAAGTCGCCAAGATCCGTGTGTTTGCTTCGGAGATAATTTCGAATAAGGTTCCAGGGAGAGCGTCCTTGACGACCCCGTTAAGTTCCATCTTCTTGTCTTCCACGAATTCTGTTCCTTGCGCTGACTGTCCACTGCGACCATTCTTCTTTTTCTTCATAATCTTTAGATTGTTCATTCCCTTCTTCATCCCCCAGACCAGGTGGGGGTAACTCTTTATGCCTCATCAAGCGGGAGACACCACCACCGCCGACTAAACCGGCGGAACGTAACACACTACGTTCTACTTCCTCTTGTATCAATTGTTTAAGTATTTTTAGCGTTATTTTCACCTTTATAATTAGTCACCAGCGTTGCGCCTTCCAAGGCCGAGGTGCTTCTTTTTATCACCCAACTTGATTCAGCAAAGTAGCCTGGGGTATCGATAGGCCATCGATTATCGATGTTGGGAAAGAAGATTTTTCCTCCTCCATGTGTTGGAAGTGCATTTCCGTTCGGGATGTGGAAAGCTGGCGCGTCAAATATGAGAACTCGACCGTCCGCCGTTACGATGGTGACCTTTTGATCTTTCGGATCTGTTCCAGCAGCAACGATCAAAGAGTTTCTTTTTTCCGAACGCTTAGCAATTTGAATCTCATCTTCGCTGAGACGAGTAACATACCCTGGGATCGTGTAACTGCACCCATCCCCCAATTTTATTTCAAAATTGTTAGTAAATTTTAGTTCCATTTTTTTCCTCTAACGGAGAAAGCTCCAACTTGTAGAGAGGTAAATCTTGTCTGACACCAGGACAACAGACGTAGTAAACATCGATTGAATTGTTGACAAGCTCTCGTGAGTGTTGTGAACAAAGTAGGGAATTTGAGTTGGCCTTGCCAACATCGATTATGAATCCAACCTTGCCCGTCTGACGAACGGTTACTAGATCCCCTACTTGAAAACGCAATTTCTTTCTTTCACCTTTTCGATAGAGATGTCGTTTATCGGTAACAATGCATCTTTATTATGAATTTTCAGTTCGTAACCTTTTTTTATCGTCCACAGGACCAAGACCCTATCTTTTTCCAAAATTTCTACGATTATTCCAATTTGATTGGATCTTATGTTCCAAACAGTCCTGAGGACGACCAACTGCCCCCAGTATGGGTCCGACGATGTTTCTATTGATCACCTCTTTTTTCCTGCACCAAACTGAGGACCTTTTCCAAAGATTCCTTACGACGATTAACCTCCATTGAGGAACCAACCTGGGCAAATTTTGACATGACCGTCATAAAAATATGAGGAACTATCCAACACATAACAACGGTCTCAACCTTTGCTTTGAAAAAAGCACCAATGGCTGCAATCAGGAGAAAAGAAACCAAATTTCTCATGTCTGCCAAGTGTGTGTAATGAAACTGCTGAAAATTTTGAATACTTTTAGAATACTCTGTAAACTCGCTGAGGATCCTCTTCCTCTCACCGACACTCAGTGTGGTCCAATCGACATCAAATATTTCATCCTTCATTAGGTTCAATTCTCCTCGTCAACAACGACGGCATCCAGCGACAAGAATGTTGTCGTGACCGATGAAGCATTTTTCAGTGCAGTCTTTGTTACCTTGACGGGATCGATGATCCCAGCCTCCAGCATATCGACGAACCTATCATTGGAAGCATCATAGCCCATCTTCAGCTTTTGATGATATTCTAGCTTTTGTAGATCCTTTATCGTAACCTCCGGTGTCTGACCTGCGTTATACGATATTCTTCTGATTGGAGCCAAACAAGCATCTCTCACGATGGAAACACCGGCCTTTACACCCTGCGAAAATTCCGATAAAGATTCTTCGGTTATGCTCTCGAGGCAGTTGAATAGAGCCATGCCACCTCCTGGTACGATGCCTTCCTCCGCTGCTGCTCGAGTTGCATTCAAAGCATCTTCAATTCTATAACGTCTTTCAACCATTTCGAGCTCTGTCGCTCCTCCGACACGGATGACAGCGACACCGCTGGCAAGTTTGGCTATCCTTACCTTGAGCTTTGTAAGCTCATCTGAATTCAACGTCATGTCTTCCAGTTGGTGTCTAAGATTTTTGACGTGTTCCTCGACGTTGTTTCGTACAGAGGGAGCTGCGACCAACGTCGATGATTTTGAATCAACGCAAACCTTCTTCAAGGTTCCAAGGTCTTCCAATGTCACGGACTCCAGCTTCAATCCTGCGGTCGAAGAGATCAGCTTTGCGCCGGTCAAGATTGAAATGTCGTTCAACAATTCATCTCTATGCTTTCCAAAGCCAGGCGCTTTGATGGCTACCACCTGAAGGTTGGCATTCAACTTGTTGACTACAAGACCTTGGAGTGCTTCACCTTCGACATCCTCTGCGACGATAAGGAGAGGAACACGATTCTTGACAACCTTTTCGAGGATGGGAACTAATTCTTTCAACGATGAGATCTTCTTGTCTGTCAACAAGACTCGAGCATCATTGTAAACGACGTTTAGCTTCTCAGAGTTGGTTACAAAGTACGGTGAAAGATAGCCACGATCAAACTGCATTCCTTCGACAACCTCCAGGGTTGTCGCCATACCCTTGGCATCTTCGACGGTAATGATCCCGTCGTATCCAACCTTGTCCATCGCGGCCGAGATCAGCTTTCCAATTGATGCATCTCCGTTGGCGGAGATGGTACCAATCTGAGTGATCTCATCGGGAGATGTTACTTTTTGACAAATTTTCTCCAGTTGCTGCAAAACCCTCTTCACACCGAGTTGAATTCCAATGTTGAGATCTTGGCAAGTGTAACCAGATTCCAGAAGCCTAAGACCTGACTTCACCATTGCATGGGTAAGCACCGTCGATGTTGTGGTACCATCACCAGCGACGTCATTGGTACGACTAGCTGCCTCCCTTATCATCTCAGATCCCATACGATGTAGGGGATCTCTAAGGTTGATGGACTTGCTGACCGTCACACCATCCTTTGTAATGATGGGAGCGCCATTTTCGTTTTGAATCAAAACCGTCTTGCCCTTAGGGCCCAAGGTACAGCTGACGGCTTCGGCTGTCAGCTCGAGTCCAGCAAACAGTTCTTTACGTGCTTCATTTGAAAAGACAACTCGAGTTTTCCCTGTCTTACCCTGTGTTGGTTGTGTCATGTCGAGAACAAATTACAATGTTTGTATTGTTTTGTTCAACCCTTAACGATCTGGATCCAGACTGGAATTCCTTTGTTCCACGCAACTGCCACATTACCTAGTAGATAATCTTTCAACACTATGTTCATCTTTTCAAGCTCTTCTGGTTCACTTATGCCATCGATGTATTTGGTGAGCTTATATTCCGTAAAATCAAACACATCATCTATGATTCCAGAAAATATGGTTTGTTGTGACTTGTGAAGTTGAAAGTTGGTTCGCTCTCCAGGCTTGGTCTTTTCAGGTTTTGCCTTTCGAGGAGACTTCATAGTATGCATAAATATATAAAAACAAAATCAATTATGATTTGATGTCGAACTTGGAGCGCATCTGCAGGACGGAGAGATTCTTCAATTTTGCTTCAATTTCAACATCGACTGTTTCGTTCCTCATGACTTCGAGTTGGGGAGGAGGAATGTAGTGGATCATGTCACTGTGTTTTCGACGATCTTGAAAGTTTCCTCCTACCAAGTGGGGTTCTGTGTTGCTGAGGTGTTGAAGTGGTTTGACACCTGCAGGCCATGTTTGCATTGTGATCTCAATGGCATCTTCCAAGGATAATTCTGCGTTGTTGAAGCTGTGATGGTGAGAATCAAAAACGATAGGTACCTTTGTTTCTGCAAAGACTGGTAGAAGATCCATCACGTTGTAGGAACATTCGTCGTTTTCAAGGGTCAAACGATTGCGAACATTCGGCGGCAACGACTTGATTTGATCGATCAACCGCGAGGCACGGTTGGATTTACCGCCATGAATGTTGATTGCGTACTTTGGGCTGGCATCCAAGCCCATTTCGTCAAACATCCAAGCATGAACATCGAGTTCGACGAACGCTTTGTGCACGACGTCGTCGGAATCTGAGGAAAGCACGCAAAATTGGCCAGGGTGCGTCGTTACGCGCATGCCTTTTGCCTTGATGAAATCGCCAGCTTTTTTCAGCTGTGACGTGACGGCAGAATTTTTCCACAAAGAAGAATCGACTTGGTCGGACAATGGAAACATTGCTGACGAGATACGAAACAGTTCGATTCCAGTGTCATGGATGATCGGCAACATTTCCACGAGGCGCGTTACGTTGTGAACATAAAGTGCTTGGATGGATGGATCCGTATACTTGCCTTGTCGATACCTCCCCAGCTGTAGGGTACGTTCATCAAAGATATTGATGTACTCTTTCTTATTCGACTTTGGAGTAATTCTTTCTTCAAGCCAGTGACAGCAAACGCCTGTAGCCATGGAAATTACAGTAACATAACGAAGGGCAAGATTTCAATTTTTTAACGCCGACGACTACCCATAGGAAGACTCTTTGGATCAGATGCCACCCATGGTTTGCCGCCTCCCATGGCACCAACACCACCACCCATTCCAAAGCCTACAGGACCGTCGGCACCCCAACCCATACCCGATCCTCCAGCATTTCCTGCAAATGGATGAGAACCGTGCTTTGAGCTTGTTACTCCACGGAAACTCTTGTCTAAACTCTTGTCTGGTTGACGACCCACGTATTTGAAATATATTCCCAATATTTTCTTTGCAATTTCAGTTGAAATTCGTGCAACTCTTGCCACAGCCTGAAGCTCCACAACTGTGAATTCTTCGCTTTCATCATCACGCTTGGACTTAATGAAGACTGAAATGGGGTTAAAATGATTAAGGAGCCAATTTTCCCACCTACTGTCATCCATTGCGCCGCTTGTTTCTTCGACTGCAATTCTAGCAAGTTCTTTTATTTCTTCTATGTCTTCTGGGGCAGAGTAATCTGCTTTGATCAAGTCCTTTAAATCATTGGATGTGGCACGTATTTGATATTCAATGTCTTGTTCCAGCGTTTCCCTGATTATTCTTCGTAGATTAGAAATTGTTATTTTCATACGATTAATTATTGGGTTTGTCGTAAGGGTGACCAATGAATCGTCCTCCCCCCAGGACCTTCCTCCCTAAGTACTGGGTTGCCATCGGCGTCGATCGTTCGACCATACACGACGAATCTCGATGAATACGTTCCCTGTTCTCCCTCGACTCCCTTGTAGGTGTGGATGGTCGCCCCACCTGATTCGTACGAGTTACTTGCTACAGAGTGCACACTTTCATACAACGCTAACAGCTTTTCGGAAGTCAAATCTACAACTTTGGACCATGGATTGACTTTGGCAAGCCACAAGGCTTCAGCACGCATGTAATTACCAACACCAGATACACAAGATTGGTCCATCAACGCTTCAGAAATAATACGATTAGGTTTGCCAAGCAGTCTTTCCGCGAATAGTTCTAGAGTCATCGGCGGGTTAGAAAGCACGTCTGGTCCAAGACTGTTTAACTTCTTTTTGTGGATTGCTACGTCATCAACAAACTTGATGGTTCCGAAGTGACGTGGGTCGACGAAGTACATGGTTTCCCAATCACGGGTTAGCTTTTGACCAGATGAGTTATATTGCACGATAAATGCGATATGCTTGTCGTGGATCGGAGTCCACTGTCCGCTCATACCGTACGTACACCACAAGAACCACGTTTTAGTGGTGCTTTTCAGAGTCCACCACATGAACTTTCCTTTGACGTCGATGGAATCGATCGTCAAAGAAGAATTTAAGTCTTTGATCTGTTGCAAACCTTCCGGTGGTTTCGACTTGTAGCGACCGAGTTCTGTGGGCCACATGTCGATGATTTTTTTACCCAAAAGACAATTTCTCAATAGATCACGTGAGTGTTTGAGTTCCGGACCTTCCGGCATGGTAAGTTTTCCTTCTCATGTTTGGTTGAAATTCGTCAACCTTGATGGTCATTTTATTTCGTAAAAGCAAGTTATTTCACGCGATGGTTCCAATTTCTTTTATGACGAACATAAAGTATAATAAGCAAGATGTCCATATTCAGAGAACATAAGACCGTGGCTGACCGTTCGGCATCTGATAGGAGACGCCACAAGCAAAAGATCGATCATGCCATCAAGGAAGGCATACATCACATCGTTGCCGATGAAAGTATCATTGGACAGGACGGCAAGAAAAAGTTCAAAATTCCTGTTCGAGGGATAAAGGAATACCGTTTTGTTTACGGAGATAACGGAAATAAAAAGGTTGGATCGGCGCCAGGTAAGGACGTCAATCGAGGTCAAAAGATAGGGGAAGACCAAAAGCAACAGCAGGGGAAACCCAACAAGGCTGGAGGAGACAAGGGGGAAGAATTCTACGATGTGGAAATAACGCTGGAGGAATTGGCCGAATATCTCTTCGCCGACCTCAAGCTGCCGGAGCTGAAGAGACGTCAGCTGTCAAACATTAGCACCGAAAAACTAAAGAGGAACGGTTACCGTTCGGACGGCATAATCCCTCGACTCGACAAGAAAAAGTCAGCCATCGCTCGCATCAAGCGTATGAAGGCAGCAGGCTTCGATCCCGACAAGGCTGAGGAAGGCGAAACTTTTTCTTTTCATGATGAAGACTTGAAGTATCGTCACTTCAAGAAGACACCGAAACCTTGTACAAACGCGGTGGTTTTCTTCATCATGGACGTAAGCGGTTCCATGGACCAAGACAAGAAATTCCTTGCCAGGTCGTTCTACTTCCTATATTATCAGTTCCTAAGGCTCAAGTACGACACCATCGACATCATCTTCATCTCACACGACACCGAGGCTCGTGAGGTGGAGGAAAAAGAATTCTTCAACAAATCAACGAGTGGTGGAACGTTTGCCTCGTCCGGTCTGACCTTGACTCTCGATATCATCTCGAAGAGATACCATCCAAGTTCCTGGAACATATATGTGGCCCAGGCTTCCGACGGTGACAACTTCAGTGAAGACAACGAAAAGTTCTTAAAGGAAGTTGATAGGGTTTCCGAGGTCGCACAACTGTACGGTTACTGCGAAATTGAACCAGAGAAGCACTGGGTAGACGGTACAGGAAAGCTGTTCAGTCTCCTCTATCGTTTGCAGAACGAAAAGATACGACGAGCGATAATACGTGAAAAAGACGATGTCTGGCCGGCCTTCAAGGCACTTTTGGCAGGAAAGGTGGAATGATGCAATATTCGCTTGATACTTTGGCTGAATGGGACGAGAGGATCTGTCAGATGGCCAGGGGCCATGGACTCGATTGGTACGAGATAGCATATGAAACTCTCGATTACTATTCGATGATCGGCGCCATGGCGTATCACGGCCTGCCAACCCATTTCGATCATTGGAGCTACGGCAAGACGTTCGAACAGACCATCAATCGCTACAACCTCGGCATGGAAGGCTTACCGTACGAGTTAATCATCAACAGCGATCCATCCATCGCATACTTGATGCGTGAGAATCCGCTGTACCTTCAGATCCTCATCATGGCGCACTGCATCGGGCACAGTGACTTCTTCAAAAACAATCGCATGTTCAAGAACACGAGGGCTGAGACCGTCGTTCCACGCTTTCGTGCGGCCAAGAAAAGGATTCAAAGCTACATTGAGGACACAAACATCGGCGTAGAAGAAGTTGAAAAAGTCATCGATGCTTGTCATTCGATCCAATTTCAAACGACCAAGTATGGTCAGGTTCGTCGGCCTCATGCCGAAGTAAGGGCCGAATACATTGAATTGATGAATGAACAAAAGTCGAAGAAAGATAAGGGTATCAACCTCAAGAAGATAGACATCAACAAGGTGCCGCTCGAGCCCGACTACGATGTTTTAGGATTCATATCAGAACATGGCAAGATGCCCGACTGGAAGCGAGACATCATCGAGGTCTGTCGCGATGAGGGCCAATACTTTTGGCCGCAGATTCAGACGAAGGTGATGAACGAGGGTTGGGCTTCCTATTGGCATTACACCCTGTGCCATGAGCTTGAATTACCAGATGAAATGCACATTCCTTTCGTGAAGATGCACAACCAGGTCGTCAGGCCACACATCGGAGCCATCAATCCGTATCATCTGGGTTTCCATTTGTTTCAAAAAATAAAGGAAAGACATGGGATTGAAGAGTGTTTCCTGGCGCGTGAATCTTGCCACGACGCGGCGTTCTTGCGGCAGTACCTAACCGAGGAGGACTGCATTGATTTGAATTTGTTCACTTATTCTTCGAAAAAGCGTGGAGACGTGACGGTAGACGACGTCGCCGATGATGTTGGCTGGGAACAAGTGAAGGCCGAGCTCGTTAAATCTGTCGGGGGTGGTTCCATACCAGCTGTTTTCGTCGAGGAGATAAATAGCAATGGCCACCTCGTGGTGCGCCACGAACATGACGGAAGAGATCTGGAATTGTCGCACGCCAACAGGGTGGTAGAACACCTGAAACAACTCTGGGGATCTGAAGTGAAATTTTTTACCGTGATCGAAGAAGAACCTTGGGAGATCTGATTTACCACCAACCAGAAAAGGATACAAAAAACCTATGAGCACCAAGCAGAAGTTGTTAGACAAGATCAAGTCGGCCCGTGAAGAGGCTGCCAAGAACAAAAAGTTCAGCGGAACTTTGATGGACTACATCGAACTCGTTGAGCAGGATCCGACCATCGTCAAGTCGGCACACAGACGCTTGTTCGAGGCCATCGAAGAGCACGGTTCGTATGCGATGCCAGATTCCGACACCAGGAAGTTCAAGGTGTTCGATGGTGAAAACATCAAGATTCACAAGTATTTCGAAAACGAATTCTTCGGCATGGAGACAGTCATCGAGAAAGTGATGAGCTTTCTCTCGTCGGCCGCTCACAAGGGCGAAGAATCACGACAAGTTCTGTTGCTCATGGGTCCCGTCGGAGCCGGAAAGTCGGCTCTTACGGAGCACATCAAGAAGGCTCTTGAGGGGAAGCGTTACTATCACCTCAAGGGGGACCCCCACCGTGGTGAACCACTGCAACTCATTCCCAGATCTCTTCGTGAATCGTTTGAAAAGGAACTTGGCGTTCGTATCGACGGAGACATCTCCCCTGTAGCTCGTCACAAGCTCCTCAACGAATACAATGGTAAGTACGAAGATTTCGAGGTGGAAGAGACGTCGTTTTCTCAACGTGCACGACGTGGAGTCGCCGCCGTCCCTCCGATGGATGCCAACTCACAAGACGTATCAGTACTCATAGGGTCGGTCGACATCAGCAAGCTGGACAAATATGCCGAGGATGATCCCCGTGCACTTTCACTAAACGGCGCATTCAACGTCGGAAACCGTGGGATTGTTGAACTCGTCGAGGTCTTCAAAAATGAGATTGAATTCCTCCACACCATAATCACGGCGACCCAGGAAAAGCGCATCCCATCGCCTGGTAAGAGCGACATGCTCCATTTCGACGGCGTGATCCTCGCACACTGCAACGAGGCGGAGTGGAATCGCTTCCAGAGTGAACACACAAATGAAGCGATCATGGACCGTATAGTCAAGATCTCAGTGCCGTACTGCCTGGAACTCAACCAGGAGATGAAGATCTACGAAAAGATGCTTGGAAAGAGCGACTTTAACGCTCATGTCGCTCCACATACCCTAAAGGTTGCATCCATGTTCTCCGTTATGTCGCGCCTCAAGCCGACCAACAAGTGCGATGCCCTCACCAAGATGAAGATCTACAACGGTGAAGAGGTGCTTGAGAAGGGGCGTGTGCGCAAGGTTGACATCAAGGACCTGCGTGAAGAAGCAAAGCATGAAGGAATGGAAGGGATCTCTACCCGCTTCATCACCAAGGCTCTCGACAACGCTCTGACAGCTTCTGAAAAGAACATGATAACACCTGTCTCGGTCATCGAATCGCTAACCAAGATGGTAAAGGAACAGATCATCGATGAGCAGTTCAAGACTCGTTGTCTGGAGATCATACAGAAGGTTGTGCGTGAGGAATACCTCAAGATCTTGGAGACCGAGATCGCCAAAGCGTTTATCACGGCTTATGAGGAACAAGCCCAGAGCCTGTTCGATACATACCTCGACAACGCTGAGGCCTACACCACTCGCGCACGTCTCAAGGACCGTGTCACCAAGGAGGAACGCAAGCCCGACGAGGCATTCATGACTTCGATAGAGGAACAAATTGGAATCACTGGTTCATCACGTGATGGATTCCGCAGTGACGTGGCAGCTTACATGTTCGCCAAGATGCGTCGCGGTGAGAAGGTGAACTTCCGTTCATACGAACCACTCCGTGAAGCCATTGAGTCGTTCCTCATCTCATCGGTGAAGTCGGTGGCGCGCATCGTGACGAAGTCGAAGACACGTGACGAAGAGCAGAGCAAGAAGTACAACGAGATGGTTGAAACTCTCATAAAGGATTATGGCTACAATGAGGATTCGGCCGCAGAGGCGTTGATTTTCGCGTCAAACAACCTCTGGAGAGATAGCTGAACTTCTTTACCAGTTGATGTAAGAAACCCATTCAACGCGATCAACGGTCCCACCTCTTCGGAGGTTTGGGACCTTGACGTTTTTAACAATTTCCCATTTTAACTCTGGGAAAATCTGGAGTGCATTCGTTCCATAAGTGAAAATAACGGGATTTGAAGTTGACCTGATCAATTCCATCGTCGATTTTGGATCGTAGTTTTCTTCGTGACTCTTGACAGATTTTTCGACGTACCCTCCAAACGTTCCAATGTAAGGTGGATCAATAAACAACAGATCGCCATCTCTGTGGAGATATTGATTGGCAGAACCATGGACAACTTCGATGTCTTTCAGTCTTGGTAGTAAACTTATTGTCTCATCAATTGGTAGTTGATGTTGAGGATAAATCTTCCATGAGGTCAATTGTCCCGTGTAGACACTAGTAGCGTTGATTCGAACATAGGTTTGCGGACCTCTTGCAAGATTTAGGGAACGTACATCTGGTTTGCTCTCTTTGATTTTAGCTTCATCAAACAATCTTTTTAGTTCGACTAGTTCATCTTCAGTACAACTTGACAACCAGTGCCACATAGCGACAATGTCGCCATTTGTTTCGTATCCAAAACCAGGAAGGTCACTATGCAGGGTGTAAATTCCAGATCCAAGGTAAGGTTCAACAACTCTCTTGATTTCAGACGTTGGCTTTCTGTAAAGTTGTAGCAACCTCGATTTATTTCCCGAATACCTGAATAGTTTTTTCATAATTTGTTCAACGCATTATAAGATAAAAACAATATTTAGAACTATGCCTTCATCTGTAAAGCTTTTGAAAAGACTTATTCACGAGATTTTGAATGAATCAAGAACGAAGGAAGGCGTCACTGTGTACCACGCCTCCCCGCAAACATCTCTAAATAAAATCATGCCGCGGTTCTCCAAGAAATTCGGAGAAAAGGGAATATTCGTCAGCGAATCCATGGAATCTATGTGGAATTCATGGATAAACTGGGCCTTGCAGAGGCCAGGTAGCGAAAAGGGTTCACGCGGGGAAGGTTACTTCGACAACGTCGTCGTATATACAGCAAGGATACCACGAGATGTTTTTGAAGAGGCCAAGGAAGCCCACAAGTCGACTGCAACCGCAGCGGTACAAGGTGGAGGAGCTGAAGCTCTGGCTGCGTTCGCATGGGATACAGAAACATTCATACCAGAGTCTTTGATGCCGTTTCTCGTGCCCACCTCGAAGAAGGTTTATACCAAGCGAGAAATTCAAAAACAAACAGCAGGAAATCCGCTGTGGAAGAAAGCAGGTTTCAACCCCTTCAGGGATTTAGAAGATATTTCATACATCGGCACGAAACGTAATCCAGCAAAGGCTGAGTATAAGCGCTTGAAAGATGCAGCGTTGGCTGGTGCTTTGAAAAGAGGAGGCCGGGTTGGAGATTTCAAACCAAGTCCAACAAATTTTGCTGGCAATTTTGGTGTCACTTATCAAGAAGACCTCATCAAGCACTTGGAAGAGCTAGGGGCTTTGGCAAAGAAAACAGAATTAAGTGATGAGGATTTTGAAAGGCTGAATTTCTTGACACCTGAGCTTGAACGTATTATTGCTATGAAAGAACCGTTTGGTCAAGCGATGGATATTCCAGCTCGGTGGGCGGGGACTGGTTCTGGAGAAACACGTAAAAAAATAAGAGCTAGAAGCCGAGGTTGGGAAAAGGAAGAGTAAAAAATAAAGGGACCTTCATTGATTTGAAGGTCCCTCAGAAGATTTTGAAAATTTTTGTTTTAGACGATGTGATACTTAACGTTTGTTTCGAGCGTTGAAGTCCAAGACTTAGGGAACTTAGACACACTGAACACCTTGCAAGTGTGTGTAGATTCATCAACGCCAATGAAGAGCTCACTGCCGCTCCTAGAAATCCACAAGATATTTTCAATAGCGTCTGAATGGTTCTTGTCGTTGAACAAATCAACGCCCAAAGAATTATTGACTCGGAAAAAATGCAGTTTTACTCTTTGCTTTTGATCGACATCAAAGGCCTTGATTTCTTCCAAATCTAAGATGGAATCTGTATCGATCTCTGAATCAGAGGGAACTTGTTCTTCGTGGTCATCTAATTCATAGACTTCTTCGTGTGAACAGACAGCCATTTCAGCTTGACGCAGCTTCCTCTTGCAAGGAACGTCACAGGTGGATGCCGATAGTAGTTCATTCTCTACAGCTTCAAGCACGTCTCTGACCGAGTCAGTGACGTCAGGATCCACTGCTTGATCAATGGAGCAAAATTGAAAAAGAACATTGTGGATTAGTAGAAGTTGCTTCTTTGAAAGTGACATAATTTACCTCCTAGATTTTTTCAACGATGTAACACACTGCAATTTCTTTGACTGTGCCAGTTTCTGACAGAACTTTTGTCCAACCCATTCCTTCAAATTCTTCAAAGTTTTCGGATGGAAATATGCTAGAGACAACTAAACCTAAACCTTGGTCTTCCCTCAACATTGAGGGAGCAACAGACGCCCACTTGTCACCAAATCTATCGTATAAAACAATGTCTCCGATGTTCATGATACAATTCTAGATGTTTTTATTATTCTAATGCAAGAAACTGTACTCCAATTTATAAGATCACTCCGAGGGTGATACGATCACACTGGGTATGTAAACAATCCTAATTGTTCCTCGGCGAATTTCGTCGTTCCATTCCTCAAGAAATCCCCACGGAACGATTGTGGCATCGACGTCTAGACGAATTAATTGTCCAGGGAAATTAGAGTCTTCTTTCACGACAATCAGAGGACGCCAAGGATTAGATGTATGGATAAAAACTGTTCCTGGAGATGGAAGGGAATTAAACTTTTTCATCTTCATTTCTTAGAACTAAATACTTTTTGTAGACTGTCTTGTGTAGACCAGGATTCACCTTCAGGGCTTCTGGTACAATTTTATGTCGGATTAGATTACGATTGAATCGTAGATCTTTGTTAGACTCATCTTCGATCCAATACAATTTTCGGCGTTGGCACCAGTTGATCAACTCTGATTTTTGTGTAAGAAGAAAAGGACGTATCACGTTGCGATTGGAGTGTGGAATTAGTCGTGGGTTTCCGTGCAATGAATTGAAGATCCAAGTCTCAACTGCATCATCAAGGTGATGAGCCGTTACCACTGCGGTTTCAAAAGAGTGAAAGAAACGATATCTTTCGTTCCTCCAAAATTCTTCTAAAGATTCATCAGGGTTTTTTTCTCGAGAAAGACTTCCGATCTTCAACGGAATACCACGATCTGCAGCAAATTTTTCAACAAATCTTTTGGCTTGTGATGAAGTTGTTGTTCCGTGATCAAAAAAAGCTAATTCAATGTCACGTTTTCCATTCGAAAGGAAATCAAATGCTGCGACAGAGTCGACACCTCCGCTGAAAGCGATGGTACACTTAATGGGAACCTTTCCTAAGAGGTGAATCATTTTTATGATCTCAAGAAATTTTGTCCGCCCTTACGGACTTGAACCGTAAACCGTTGCGTTATGAGCGCACTGCTCTAACCGATTGAGCTAAGGGCGGGAAGTTTGTCCAAGTTGGATTGGATGGTTCTATCTTATACTTAGAATTTGGTTTTTACAGCCCCATTTTTCAGCAATGATCTACGTTGATTTTTGAGACAAAACCAACGCCGAAGTTTGAGGCAAACACCTTCCACATAGTAGGTCTGTCCTCTAAGATCACCAGCAGGTTTTGGTTGCTAAGAAATTTAAATTCCTCAGAATTTTCTGAGAGCCAAATTGCTACGTCGTTAAACATGACGGAACACAGGCCTCCGATACGCGAGGAATTAATTTTTGAATCATTCATTTTTTATTCTTGTTCTTTGGTCTCTTCGAACGATTTGCAATCCTGCCGAGGAAAAGCATCGCGTGATTGAGTTACCAAGTACGATATCATCGTCTCTAACTTTTCGATTCTTTGAAGTAGATCTGACTTTTTAATCTTGGACTTTTTTGCTTCTTTGGAATTGCTGGGCATACGAAGATGCTATAACATGAATCTTTAAAATTCACGTAATAATTCGCACTTAAATTACCCGATGTGAATGATAGTTATCTTTATGAAGACTTCGAAGAATGGTTTGGAATTTATCACTCGTTGGGAAGGGATAATCCTCAGCCCTTACCTGGACATTGCAGGAAAGTGGACGATCGGAGTGGGACACTTGATACGTCAATCTGATTCCTTCAGCACGATATCCAATGCTCAGATCAGAGAACTTTTGTCTTCTAAGGACAAGAGGCACTCGGTGACGGAGCTAAAAATACCAAGGCATGAAGCCATGAACATTTTAGCAAAGGACGTAGAAGTGACAGAGAGGGCGTTGATAGCGGCGATCAAGGTGCCACTTACTCAGAACCAGTTTGATGCTCTTGTTTCTTTCGGCTTTAATTGTGGCACTGGAGTGTTTCGGACGTCGGGCGCTTGCAAAGCCCTCAATGCTGGTGATTATGAAGGCTTTACAGTAAAATTGTTAGAGTGGTGTAAAGTAAAGGTTGGCGGAGAATCTAGGGTAAGTCAAGGCCTCCTCAATAGAAGGAAGTCGGAAGTACAATTGTTCAACAGCCCAGATATGGCTCCAGAGGAATTACCTCCACCAACATTGGTATCTTGGACGCCTGAACTTTTAATTGATGTACAAAAAAAGTTGAAAAAGTTGGGTTTATACCCTGGATTTATAGACGGTTTGTATGGCCCGGCAACGAAGCGTGGGATAGAAGAGTTTTCCAGAAAATTCTCCGTTGACTGTGGGGATGAGATCAACATCGGGGTTACACCGGCCTTCATCAGGGGGCTAGAAGAAAATTGTAAGTGAAATTACAGACCCTGATAATAGACGCGCTGCAGGTCTTCTTGACTGCAGCGATTGTCTATCTGATAATCATAGGGTTGATAAAACTTTCAATATTCTACAATTAACAAGGGTTGTTCTTGTACCACTCGATTAGAGCCAATATCTTAGGGACTTCAAGATCATCACAGTCTTTATAAGATCTCCCGAGCCTTGCCTTGAGACGTTCCCAGATATGGGCGTAAGAATTACGCTGTTTTAGAAATTTGCAAGGAGGAAGTTTACCTTGTAAGTGATCACCCGCATCTTTCGCCGCAGATCTAATCAATAGTTGGTTTTGTTTCGACAATGCCATAATCAGTTTTTTCCCAATTTGTCTGCTGAAAAAAAGACTTGATCCAATGATTTACCCTCGGTTTCTTCTACTAATTTTTCATCACCAAGGATACGCATCCGTACGTCTCTGTTGGGTGCCGAGAATTCTTTTACGTGTTTGAAACGCGATGGCCTTTTCTTTAACGAATCATCCACCTTGTCGATGTCGTTGACGGTCATGATAAACACGACCTGTTTGTAGTCGTTGTGAACACCGTCCAGCCCATTGAGGATTGCATCAAACGTAAACTTGATGTGCTCGTTGGACATGATGCACTGTCGCTTGTCGAACAGGGAGTCAAAGTCCTCAAACAACACGATGCATCGTTTGGGTATGTTGGAGAACATGATGCTGATGTCTTGGTTGCTGTAATCGTCTCGAAAGTAGACGATGAAGACGGGAAGGGAATACTTCTTGGCAAGGTACTTGACGAAGCGTGACTTACCGTTACCTGGAGGTCCATACAACAACGCACTGGTTTTCGTCAACTCACTATTCAAAGTTCTTTTGACATCGCTTTCTATGTCTTCATAGGACCCTTCATTTAAGTAGATCTGACCTGGGTTTCCTGTTTCGATTTCCCCAAGCCTATCTGGGCTCCCTGGAGATAACGTAGAAATTGTTACGCAGGTAGTCATGCCATGGCTTGCTAACAATTTTTCTACGTTTTTCTTATGCCATCTAAGAAAAGTAATGGTAGATGTGTTGTCGACAGACTTCCACCCTGCGGTAAGCAGGCGTTCATTTCGACAGAAATAAATCGGGGTTTTATTCAAGATGACAAAACCTTCCCAGATGGCAGGATAACGCGGAGGAGTTGCATGCTCTGTTGCGAGAACCCAATGCGAAGGTGACTCTTTGATAATTTTGTCAATTAGATTCTTAGCGGCCGAATCTTCTATCCTATACGTCCCAAGAAGGATATACTTGCAAAAAGCCCAAATTGAAACAAACGAAGAAAAGAATACCCCTAAAAAACTAAAGAAAGATAAGTTCATTCAAACCCCCGTGCATTGTCGTGTTTATTAACACTGTTCCTTTTATAGATTTCAACACTTTGGCGTCGTTCAACGACTTTTGTCATGGAGCCATTATGCCATTTCCATACGGTATATGGAGCATATTTGGGATTTTGTTTTTGGTGTCCTTCGACCAAACTAAAAATGTAGTCTAGCTTCATTTGCTTGAAAAGCACGTCGACCGGCTCTCCGTCTTTATCGATTATGAGGTAAAAAGATTGAGGCTGTGTCATTTCAAATTTTTTTAAGATCTCTTTCAAAGATGTATCCGACTCTACCAGATGGCAACAAAACAGTGAGTATGCCCGATCCCTGCGAATACACGCCTGATTTTCTTGAGATGATGACAACTATCGAACCGTTCAAAATCTCCGATTCGCCCCATGAATTACCCAGGCCAATGAAGGCAAATGGAGGATTTTTCATAGCACTATCAACGATACAGATCTGCCCTACTGCCAATTTCTTATCAGGCATCGAAAGAATTATAATTCAAGAATTAGCAATTTATAGAATAAATTTTCTTTCAACAAATAATTATCGCCAATTACAAAGGGGTAATAGTATGCCTAAGGTTGTCATTAATGATTCGCAGGGTGTGGTTCAGTCGGCTGGTTCTGGGGTGACGATAGATTCAAATGTAGTTTTTTCAACCAATCCAACGGTTTCGGTAAACTCACAAACCGCAGCTTCAACTTTGACTTCAGCTGGGGTTTACACCTTGTCGGGTTCATCGGCGCTGACGTGGGTGATGCCATTGGCATCATCAGTGCCTGGAGGTACTTTCGTATTTAGAACTGCATCGGCGCAGGCTCACATACTGACGGGTTCACAAGAATTAACAGGATCTAAAGTTTTTGCTGGCATGCCTGGTGCAACGCCCGACGGAATGGGTTCAAGGTTGACCTTTCCATCCGTCGAGGGTTCATCGGTGGCTCTCATTTCCAATGGAGCTTCCTTCATGTTGATGGCAGCTTCTGGAAGCGTAACGATAAATAACTGAATCACAAAGGCAGTTTCAGCTGTTTGGAGGATGGTGATCCTCTCCCATAATCATCCTCCAAACGTACGACATCGTCCAACTCCGTGGTTGACACTTCGTAAACGTCGACGTCCGTGACGGCCGACATACGATGAATCATACCTGTCTTGATATGAAAGCTATCTCCAGGATTCAGAGAATACTTTGTGAGACGATCGACGTGATCTCCATATTCCAGCAGTAGCGTTCCACTCTGGACGTGGATGGTTTCATCTTTCTTGACGTGATATTGAAGAGACAATCTATGTCCAGATTCGATCCGAAGAATCTTACCGACGTATTTGTCGGTACGTGCCCAGATCTTTTCGTATCCCCATGGTTTTGTTACCAATGAATCCAATTTATACCTCTGCTCTATTCTAAAACGCTGGCCCAAGAATCTACACGGGTGGTTTGTCTTGGGGATGACAAAGTTCGCGTGACAGTTTTCGTCTTTGAGTTGTCGACGAAGCTCCCGCCAGTACCACCGCTCTGAAAAACAAGCTCAAATCTTCCATCATTGGCGTTGGAAACAGAAATACGGTTGCCCAGGTATGGGTCAGAGAAAGTTTGCGTCTCTATGCAAGTCGGTGTTTGCATCACAGCAACGCCGAAGACGGTTACTCCATTTGGTTGCACTACGTTGGTTACGTATCCTTGCGATGGGTCGTTGACATCAACGGGATATCTGGCAACTGGGGATCCATTAACCGCCGCCAAATAATCGACGCCCCAGATTGCTCCATTTCCCGGGCTACAAGCGTTGGTTATTGCATCCGGCGGACTATAGGTGGAAAAATAGACGACCCCATTGAACAGCACCAGAGGCCCAGTGACGCGTGTTCCATCCGACAGTGGTTGGACCCAGTTATCGGAAATCTGACTGGTCCCATTTACAATCTTTTCTTTCAGAGACCAGACTCTGTTTTTTGTCTTGTAGACGTTATTGAATTGTATCTGATCTCCGGTCGCGAACAAGATCACGTTGTTTCCCAATGGATCAATGCTCACAACGGGAGGCGTTTGTATTGGTTCAACTTCTGTCGAGGTATCTCCGTTCAAAGCATAAGCATCCCACGCAAGTTCAACATTCCAATAAGACGTTTCTGGATTTGAAACGTCTATCCTCCACAGAGAACCATCGGCATCACCGACGTAGATCTTGGAAGCAACTTGACCGGTTTGTCCAGGGTAAGCGACAGGCACACCGGTTATTGGAGAATCAAATGGAACAGTTTTTGTTCTTCCGAAATTCAACAGTCCTTGTGGACCCTCAGCATTAGATGCACGAAAGTTAATCAACACCTCACCGGTGTCTATCCTAACAATCGTAAGAGTTCTACCTGGTCCATCATCGGACGTGTTGTTCCAACATCGCACCGTTTGTCGAACGTTGTAAGAACCATTGAACTTGATGTGATTGTAACTCTTGCCCTGTCGCGAACAGGAACCATTGGTCGTGGCAGCATCTCCGCCGGATAAAACGGCGACGGCGACTTCCTCGAGGTTGCCAAATTTATCTTTTACGTTCAATGTTGTTATTGCTGCGGCAGGCGAGGTGCGACCAAACAAACGACCTCCCGATGAATCGTTAGACAACTGCCACAGAAATGTTGGTTTTAGTGGGTCGGTGACATCCAAAGCGTAATAAAAACCGCCTGCAGCACCTCCGCTTCCGACAAGCACGGTCCTCCAAAGATAACCATTCCCAACAGCAGTTGCGGTTGTTGCATCTCGTTTCAAAACGACATCTTTGACAACCACGGCACCATCGAGTAACAATGATTGCTGATTGAATGCACTCAATAGCCTTGGCAGAACGATAGGCGGGATGAAACTCCAAAGTTCATTGTTGGAAAGTGAATCAACTTTGTAGGTATCGTTTGGATCGTTAGAAGATACTTGAAAGGCGTGAAGTTGACCATCGGTCGTAGCCGTGTACAAAACGGTCGGTCTCTTAGAGAGACTTGCAGCAAAATTTGCGTAAGATTCATCTCTTAGGAATTCCTTTGGGGGACCGACGACGACAGGTGTCGAATGGTATATGGAACCCAATTCGCTACACACACTTCCGAACGGGCAGCTGTTTGGTTCTCTTGTCAATGGAAATCCAACCGTGGTCTCTCCGACATTCCATCGAACAAGTCGCAACGCACATTGCTGTGGATCAATAGTCTGTAGCTGTTCGCACAAAGGAGACAGAATGAGCTGGTTCATACCAATCGCTGGTAAGTTGTTCGGTTTAGATAACTCAAGGGAAATTTCCTGTCCCGTCAAAGGACCGATTGACCAACCATTTGTCAGTCCTAAACCATCATCGACATTGACAGACGGACGCACTGAGGTTGATGAACCGTTTTGGTTGATGTACGTAAAGAAACGCCGAGGTCTCTGAGAATCATTGGAGTTTAAGTTGGAGGAAAAATCATCGCCTTTGGTCGGATCGACTGGGGCGATGGTCGCTTGAAGGACGCCGTTTTGTGAAGAACAAACATACCTCTTACGCTCTAAGTTTCCACTCCAAAGGCTTGTCCCGCCAGGGACAGTAAAGGATGACGCAAACTGATAACCAACGGCTGGAGCAAGTTGACTACCTGCTCCGCTGGAGTTGGCTGAGACGAAAACAGGCAAGGTGCGACTCGTTGAAGCAACTGTGATGCTAGACAACACCGACGATAGCGAGGACTTTAATGTTCCCATGTTGTCAGCAAAGTAGGCTTTCTCTGTGCCGCCTTGGTAGGCCAATCGATGTAACGTGCAGCATGTTCGTAAGGTACCGGAAGCGTTGGAACAAAGTGCTCCTGGTGCCAAAACGACCTTGGGATCCAAGGTTGAACAGTCGACACCGGCTGCCGACGACAATCCGAATCCAATGACGAACGTTGGAACGCGTTTCGTGATTTCAGGGTCGCTGGATAGTTCGTATGCAACGTCCTCTGGCAATTTGTAAGGACACTTACCACCGGGAATGGAACATTCTGGTCGTAGATCCAGGTTCGGTTCCCCATCGGACAGAAGTATAATGTAATTCTTACGACAACCTCCGATGACGTAAGGATCGCTCGCTGGACTTATGGGACGATTGTTTACGTCAGTGCTGACATCTGTTCTAAAATAGTCTCTGGCGTCCGTCAGCATCCCGGCCAATGGGGTGGCTCCGTATGGACGCATGGCAATCAACGCCGTTTGGATGAATTCAGTCCTAGATTTGGTATTTGTGTTGCTTTCGTCAAAAGGACCAAAGGGAACAAAGCGCCCTTCCCACGGTGGAGCAGCTTGATTGCGTGCACCCACCTCCATCTTTTTGGCATAACACCCTGGGAGATTTCCGTTAGAAAAAACTCCACCGTTGCCCCAGTTGGGATAGTAGCTCCACAGCCCATCCATTCCGGTCGTGATGGAATAACCAGAACCATTTGTTCCGGTGTACGACTCGGGAGAAGTATCGAACGTCATCAAACCAAACCTTGCACGATCTCCAAAGACATCCAAAATTCCGTCGTACGATGGTCTAAAAGCCCCGTAGGAACATACTGCCAAAGCATCGTCGTGCGGGTGTATTCTAAAAGATGACTGTGGCACAGGCCATGTTAGCCAAGATGGTGGCAACAGGCCAGGACCAAGGGCACAGATCTTTCCATTTGCATCTTTTGACAGTGGACGATGAAAAGGAAGCACATACGGCTCATCGTACGGTTGAACGCCATTGATCGAATATTCATTTTTGAAAGCCGAAGAATTGCGCTTTAGCTCTTGGCACGATTGTTCGTTGATCAAGCCGGTAAGCACGGTGAGCAAAGTAGTCCACTTGTTCGGAGGAGTAGGGACGCCAGGTTGGCAAGTGGGTAAAGTACCATCCATCATGCGTTCCATAGAACCGGAACTATCGACAAGAAGCAAAACATTTGGCATCGGAGGATCGATGTCAACTTGAGCCACGACAGTCTTCGGAATCAAGAGAACTGTCAACCCAACTACCACAGAGAGTAATTGCTTTGCTTTTTTAAAGATCTTAAACATCATCTTTCTCCAATTTATCCAAGTAATCGGCGTAAATCCAACCGACGGCAGAGGCAACAAGAACTTTTACCTTGAGACTGCCTTTGTATGTGGTAGGTCCCCAAGGGGCGTGAGACGTTTCCACGACAACCCCTATTTCTCCTGGATTCCAGAAGACAACAGGGTAGCTGACATCGGGGTCCATTTTGTAAAGATCAGGAAAGAGGAATTCTTCTTCCTGCTGAGGAGTTACGAAGTCTCCGACCTTCAATTCCGTTTGTTGATTCATGGCGATTCTAGCTGTTCCAGATACATTTTAAATAATCTTCCAAAGGGATCGACCACGATTCTTGTTGAAAGCATATCATCTTTGATGACGATGTACAAGATCTCGCTGTTCATGCCCTGATCCAGTGTTGTTCCATTGTGATCGACCAGATGAAGACCGTCGAATTTCTCGATCGTCTTCACAAGTTCACCAATTCTAAACATGATTTATTGTTGCAGTTCGTGGAAACGTTGCACGATTTTAAACCACCAGATGGGATATTTGGAAATTCTCCCTGTGGAGTCAATGATACACAATCGAGTGGACATCACGTCTTTATCATACATGTTTTCAATGACGATGAACAGTTCTTTCTCCCCGTCCCCCTCTTCGAAGGAGACCAAATCTCCAGGTTCGAAAGTTGGAGTTCCATATAAACTGCTTTGCATGTACCTAGCTAGATCATATATTGCTGGTATTGTGATTTCACGTGGTGTATTTCCTGACTGCCCTCAATTCGCTTTGAAATGCTATGATAGTTCCACTTGGATGCAATACATCGACGGTGTTATCGCGACGATTCTTCTTTTTTTCGACGCTTACAACGACGCCAAGATCTCCTCGGTTCCAAACTAAATATCCGGTAGGATACACGTCGAAGTAATCGCACATGTCACCTTCACACCAAGAGGGTTCCACAAGATCTCCAACTTTTATTGGATCTTCCGTTTTTTCTCCCGGATGAAGCTTTCCACTTTTCATGATCATTTATGGTTTAATGCATTTTTCTTAATTTGCTGGTTTCAATCCAGCCTTTTACGCCCTTGCTGGTCATCACCAACGACCAAAATCTTTTTTTTCTGATAAAAAAACAAAATTCCTCCTTGGATAAGAAACCAATCGTACCTGGTTCGTCCTTGAAAGCATCTGTCCATGATCTATCATATATCGATGCGAAAACGTGCGATTCTTCAAGGTGTAACAGATCACCAGTTTTCACGTTATGGAGCGACATTTGAATATTAGATTTGAATTTATCTTTTCAAGTCCATCTGGGGTGATCGCATCGTAATATATCATGCCTTGCCTTGGAAAGGGCAAGAGGGTGACACTTGTAATGATCGCAAGAAATGGTTTTCCGGAAAGCATCATCAAGTATACAAGGTCGCCCGGCACAAGGTCTTTAGGATTCTTTGAGAGATCGGGCATGTCGGATACCATTTACATCGATGATCAAATTAGAAAAGTTGATTGTATCTATTGAAGATTTTAATATACTATTTGGTGTTTTTTCACGGGTACATTTGATAAAATTCAACATAAAAATTGGTAGAAAGGAAATTTAAAAGATCATTTGTTTCAAAGCTAAACGTTTCAAAGAGATATTTCAAATATTTAGTTGCGGTCCCACGTTCAAATGGGGTCAAGAATATCGATCAAATTAAGAATGAAAGTTTTGAAGAATGGTGGCCCAGAGAGTAATCGACGATCACAAAGATCTAGAAAATATAGGGGAATTAACCCACGATGCGCTCGACGCCCACGTCAAGCAAACTCCGTTCATGGTCCTATCTGGTTCCGATCTGCCTCCAACAGCGCGTTACCTCGAGGCAGGTACGCGGGTAGCTATCACCGACAACGGCCCAGGCGCCGGCGTCACCATATCTGCTGAAGACTTTGTTTTCTCTGAGGATTTGACGGTCACGTTGAAGAACGGAAGGACGTTCGGGAGGTTCGGCTCTGGCGAACAAATTCCAGCCACAGGTAAGACTCCGGCCGAGGTAATCCTCATGGCCATAAATGAACCCATCGATCCGACCGTCAACTTGACAGCAACCAACATCCTGACAAGTGCATTCAACACCACCGGATTTGTCGCCACAATGTTGACGGGCAGTTATACGATCAACAGCTCCGGTGCATCGGCAGCTACAGCAACGTTGCAATTCAGGATAGGAAATTCTGGAAGCTGGAACACGCTCATCAATTCCCTGACCAACCCGCTCAACTACATGCACGTATTCGAGGCAGAACCCTTTTTGACTTCAGCCATAAATTATCGTTACACTGTAGTCGACTCACAAGGCGCTGGCGCCACTGGCAGCACGTCAATTGTTCCACAAGCATATGCTGCACCAACTATGTCGTTGTCGATAGTCAGGAATACAAACGGAGGAATATCAGGGGAGTCCAACACCAAGCGCGAGAAAGGCAATGTTTCTTCGACAATATCGGGGACGATAACACGCCAAAGGGTAAACGTTCCAATCACGAAGTATTCGGTACAATATTCTTCCGACGGAACAAACTGGCAAAACATCCCTGATCTTACCAACGTTGTCGTCAGCGACAATCCACCCAGCGTGACGATACCGAGCACGGTGCATTATGATGCTTCTTTGTTGAATAACGATTTGATCCACTACAGGGTAAGGACGACCGACACCTATACCATAACTAATTCTTCGACAACCACCGTCAGATTCTACGATGCGATCTGGTATGGCCCCAGCGCCAACGCACCAAATGATTCCTCAACGGTGAGGGCGCTGCCGTCCAAAGTTTTCTCCGACAGTTCAAATCCTTTCAATTTGGAGACTGGCACGACACATCGAAACTTCACCATCGCTGTTCCGTCAACCCTCAGCATCACCAACGTTACTGATTTAGATGCACTTAATGCCAACATAACAACGTCTTACGTTTCGACAAACATCTCGGTAAACGATGGTGGAAATCAACCAAAAACATACAAAGTATACACGATGACAAACGCGATCGCATATTCCGAGAATCATCGACATCAGGTGACGAGAGTATAATCGAATGTCGGTCACCACGGGTCTTCAACTTCCATTTGGAATCAAGCCTGTCAACCCCGTGCCGGTTGACACTTGGTCTGGCCCGTACTTTGCAGCCACCGAAACTGAAGCGAAGGAGCTAGCAAACAGCTCCATACCTGCGGCAATCAGGTTCCAGTCGATGGAAGTCAGACTCATCGTCGCTGGAATCGCTAGGAAATTTTGGTACAGAGACGGCATAGCCGATTCCGATCTCGTTGAGCTAACCTTTGGATCAGGAGGCGGCGCCACGGGGCCCATGGGGCCGACTGGCCCTCAAGGCGAAATAGGTCCAACAGGGGCGACAGGGCCGATCGGTGCGACAGGTCCGCAAGGAGAAACTGGATTAACAGGACCAACAGGACCAGCTGGTCCGTCGTCGGGTGGGAGTGTCAGTTCAATCGAGTGGGTTTTCATGGAGGTACCCACCGGAGTTGTCGATGATTCTAATACGACTTTTCAGCTGGCCAACTCCCCATCTCCCACGAAATCTTTGATGCTTTTCATAAACGGCGTTCTGCAGATCCAAGGGGTTGGAAAAGACTATACTTTGTCTTCCCAGACGATACAAATGGCCGTCCCATTACAGTTTGGAAGCAAGATCGTCGCCACATACTCATACCTAAAGTCAGGTTCTTCGATATCGTGGATGGAATCGGTGGCGGGATCTCTCGATGGCATGAATACAACATTCACACTAGAAAATGTACCAACGCCGGCGTCGTCGTTGATGTTCTTCGTGAACGGGATCCTGCAGATGCAAGATCACGACTACATCCTCGTCGGAAATGCCATCGAAATGAATGATCCTCCGCGAGAGAACTACAATCTAGCAGCCACGTACACCTACTAATCTCCTGATGTCTCTTTGGTCTTTTGCGACCTAGATTTTTTTAGACGCTCGACCGTCTTGGACATCACATCATTCTTTTTCAATCTGCTTTTGTAGGTTCTTTTGTCCCCCTTGGGAGGAGCAGTAGGTTCATTGACTGGAGTGGATTGAACGCTGGGTTGTGGTGATTGCTGTGCGGGCGCATTTTCGGTCTGTTTCAAAAGTTGAATCACGTTGTTCAAAGATATAACTTCGCCCGACTTGGAGTCGTGGTTCGTCTTCACGGCAACAGCGAATTCTTCAATGACCTTGGAAGATTTTCCTAGCCATGACACAACAAAATTGGCGAAGTCTTGATTCAATTTACCCTCGGTGACCATCGCCTTTAGTTCTGCCTTCGAATTTTCAACAAAGGTTTTGTGTGACTTTTGAAGTTCTCGCAGGCCGTCAATCGCCCCGCGAGCAGAAACAACTTCCATCTTCTTTTTTTCAAAAGAAGCTGTGACAGCAGCAGTCAGAGACGTGATTTTTTCATTGTTATCCATGTTGATTAATTATAATCATATCTTAAAAAGGGAAAGGCCCCTCACGAGGCCTTTCCGAGCTTAGCGACAGCCGAAGCCGTCAGCTATTGTTTGTTCAGGCAGCGCCGCGGAGCACGACGGTGAACACGTCATCGTCGGTGAGCTCTGAAACGATACCGGCAGCAAGTGTGACCTTGTCAGCCTCGACGCCAGTCAAGTCGACGCTTGGAGCGAGGAGGATGCCGTTGAGGTACACGTCGACGAATGCATGGCCTGCTGTGTTGAGCGTACCCACTGCAGCGAAGCTGAGCTTGTTGTTGACGAGGTTTACGTCAGACTTGGCGAGGTTGCCCTTCTTCGAACCACCGGCGCCAGCAGAGTAGAGCTCGTTGAGAGCTCCCACGATCGTTGTAGCGCTGAAGTTGGTGTCGAAGAGCGTGTAGTCGGCTGCTTCCATGAGGCCCATCTCCCAGCCGTTGGCGCGGAAGATGAGGTCGTTGGAGGCTTCGAGCTTCACGTCGTTGCCGGACACGTTGAGCGAGCCGCTCTGAGCGCCTTCGACGCCACCGAGCTTGATAGCGCTCATCCAGGCTGGAACAAGGGCGATGCCGTCCATTGCTCCGTCGCCGTCCGGTGCGCGGTCGGCCTTACCGAAGATAACTTCGCCGGCTCCGCCGTCCTGTCCGATGACGAGGTCCATGTTCGCTCCGGCGCCACCGTGGAGAACGATACCGCTGTCGGTCGTTCCGGCTGAACCGGTGGCGAGGTAGATGAACGCGTCCTGCACGCGCATGTTCTGGGTGTCGATGTAGGTCATCGAGCCCTTCACACGGAGGTCGCCGTCCACCTGGACGTTTCCGGAGAAGAGACCGTCCACAGCAACGAGGTTGCCGGTGAGGGTCGCATCCACGGCCGAGAGGTCGCCTGAAAGCACGGCGTCTTCAGCGGCGAGGTCACCAGTGATGGCGAGCTGCGCACCGTCGAAGGTTAGATTCGCTTCGTCCTTCATTGTTCCGTCGGCGTCGACGATGTAGAGGCGTGTGGCTGTGTCACCGGCGATCGCGAGGCTCGCAGCTGAAACTGGTCCGCTGAAAGAGCCTGTGGCGGCCGAGAGGGTGCCTGATTCCATGCCGAGGTCGCCGCTGAGGGTGGCGTTCACGGCCGAGAGGTCCCCGCTGAACGAACCGTCGACGGCTCCGAGGTCTCCGGACAACGTTGCATTCACTGCGGCAAGGTCGCCCGAGAGGGTTGCGTCAGCAGCTGACACGTCACCGGTCACGGCCACGTCACCGCTGAATGATCCGCTGACAGCTGAGAGATCACCGCTGAGGGTTGCATTGACGGCTGAAAGGTCGCCGCTGAGTGTCGAGTTCACTGCAGCAAGGTCGCCGCTGAGGATCGCATCGGCAGCCGACACATCGCCGACCACAGACACATCGCCGCTGAACGAACCGCTGACAGCTGAGAGGTCTCCGTTGAAAGTTGCATTGTTAAC
>Ga0214923_10001206_pt1 | contig 37338 bp, 57 predicted proteins | sample LL1510_MetaG_FD_177993 | JGI IMG/M metagenome (GOLD analysis project Ga0214923, IMG submission 177993) | Freshwater microbial communities from Lake Lanier, Atlanta, Georgia, United States - LL-1510 | ecosystem: Environmental > Aquatic > Freshwater > Lake | place: USA: Georgia | collected...
GCGCATTGAGCTCGCTCGCGCGCCGTCTTCGCCTGATGCTCTGAATGCGTGAGCCATTCCGTGTTCGCAGGATCGAGGTCCGCCCCGCCATCCCGCCGCTCGCGCTTGTGATCGAGCACAATGCGCTCGCCCGGCTTGGCCCTAGCCACCGCCGCCGCATAGTCCGTGTCTGCCCGCCTGCGCTCCCGCAGCGCGATCCATTCGCGCGATTGGTAGAACGGTTCAGCCACCTTCGGCAGCGCAGGCACCTTGACCGCTGGCCGCCCCAGCTTGCCCGGTAGGCCCCGCAATCCCGCCACCGTCACCTCTCGCCGACTATACCGAGTCCTACCCCCATTCACCCCCGGAGACGAACACCCAATATTTGACCCCGGAAAGCGGAACACTCTTGACACGTTCCGGGGTATCTTTTCCGCCATTCTCGACTCTCACCACTCATCACAAGCCGCATCGAGCGCACCCGATCGCGCCGCCCACAGCCGCGCCAGGTCGCGCACCACGCGGCCATAGCGCATGCGAAATGCGTCCGACGTCTCACCCGATCGGCGCCCGCCCATCGCTTCCCACACGCGTTCCCAACGAAACCCGCCCGGCTCGTGCCGCGTCTTCATCGCCAGCACCAGCGCTACCAGTGGACGGTTCGCCACCGCCACGCTTTCCATCAGGCAGCCCGGCTCCACGAACACCGCATCGCGCAAGGCAATCTCACGCCGCCCGAGCCGCAGCCGCGGCTGTGCCTCGCTATCGGCATAGTCCATCACCTTGTCCCGCACGATCTCCGGCCAGCCAGACCTTGACCCGCTGGCGAGAAACCCGCGCTCCGGATCAGGCGAGCACCGCAGCACCCGCCACGCTTCCATCAGCGTCTCTTCCATCGCTTCGAATTCGGCATCCTTCCTTGCCATGCTCCACTCCTCTGTTTGGAAATAGGCGAATGGAGCAAAGTGCTCCATTTTCTGAAACCCTGAAAACCCATTATATCCAATAGGATAACTTACCTTCTCAACCCTTGGAAAAGAGGAATGGAGCAAATGGAGAACCAATCTGGCCCCAGTCCTTTGGCAAAAGCGTTTTGCATTGCTTGTGGCCGGTAGCCGGAAATCCTGCTCCAAATGCTCCACATCGCTCCAAACCCGCAGAAATCTGCGGTTTTCCATGCTCCATTTTCGCAGAACCGGCATGATCGCGCCGCGCTCCATGGAGCACACCGGCAGGCCCAAGCCATTGAAATCACTTGAAGCCGGGGTCTTCCCACCCGCCCAGCGGATCGGCATTTTCACCCCCGATTTCAGGCCCCGGCGCATCCTCTTCCGGCGGCGGCCAGCGTCCGCTCTGGATCGCTTCCACGCTCGCGCCGGGCAGCGGGCGCACCTTCACCCACCATTCGCCGTTCGAGGTCTTCCGCTCGAACCCCTTGTCATGCATCGCATTGTTGAAGCCGCGGTTCTGCCACCCTTCGCCCTCGCTGGCCTTGGCCCACGCCTGATAGAGCGCATAGAGCTCGGACACGCGCACGCGCACAACCTTGGCATCGCCGCCCACCTCGCAGCACTGCGAAAGAAACCGGCCCAGCTCGTCACTCTTGTCGCGATAGGCCTGCGTCGCCTTGCGCACCTCGGCAGGCTCGATCAGCCCATGCTGGCGCCAGTCGCACAGCCCTTCCAGCAAGCGGTTGAGGATGCCGCTGGCTTCCTTGTCGCGCATGCGATCCTTCAGCTTGGCATCGATCTCATCCTTCGGGATCGTCACGGCCCAGGGCACTAGCTGCATGCGCCGCCAGATGCCTTCGGAGGTATCCTTGATTTTCGGCTTGTTGTTGCCGCTGATCGTCATCTTGAAGCTGGGCAGGAAGGTAAAGAACCCCTTGTTCAGATGCCGCGCATCCACCGGATCCTCGCCGGTCACCTGCTTGACTAACCCCTCGTTCAGTGTGCTGCCCTGCGCCGGTTCGGAAACCCGCAGGAAACGCACGCCAGGCAGCCGCGCGATATCGGGCGTGGCCTGATCGCCGCGCTTGTTCGCGCCCGTCTGCAGAAAGCTCTCGATGGGAATCGAACCGGCATAGTCCCCGGCGATATGCGCCACGGTTTCCACCCATGTGCCCTTGCCGTTTCGCCCGCTGCCATAGAAGAACGCCAGCTTCTGCGCGCTGGTGTTGCCCGTCAGCGATAGGCCGCCCCACTGGTGGATGAACCGCCGCATCGTCGCATCGGGCTGCACCCGCTCGATAAAGGCATCATATTCTGGGCACTTGGCGCTGGGCCGATACTCGACCGCGCAAATCTTCGTCATCAAGTCCGCGCGGTCATGCTTGTCGAGCCGCAGCTTCCACCCCGTGGTATGCCATTCGCTCGCCCCGGCCTCGATCTCGGCCTGCGTGCGCTTCTCGGATCGCCGCACAAGCCGCAGCGTGCCGTTCTGCACATTGATCGCCATCCGGTCCCGGTCAAAATCATCCGGCTGCACCGCGATCATCGGGAACGACTTCGCCAGCGCTGCCACCATGGCAATCTTGCCGCCGCCCTCGCTGGTCCGCGCCCACGCGGCCAGCACATCGCTCTGCAGCTTGCGCTTGGTCAGATCGATCAGCCGGTCCGCCCGCTCGAGGCCATTGAGCCACGCCGCCACATCATCGCGCCGCTCGGCATTGATCCCGCGCAGATAGGCTGCATGGCCCTGATCCTCTTTCGCTGATCGCAGCGATTCCCACGCCATCATTGCCCGATCGCCCGAAAGCGCCTCCGGCTCCATGCCGCCCGTCGCCGCCAGCAGCTTCGCTTCCCAGCCAATGGCGCGCACCGTGGCATAAACGCTCTGCATCACCCGCGCCGGCGCCCGGTCCTTTTCCTCGCTCAGCAGATGCCAGCGCCGCCCATCCCACGCAAACCAGCCAATCTCGGCGCAAAAGCGAAAGTTGTGCCCATGCCGCATCAGCCACCGCTCGGCATTGCCCAGATCAGTCAGCGGCAGGCGCAGGCAGGCCCAATCACGGTCTGGATCGGCACCTGGCCTGATCCTCCCGTCCTGCCCACCCTGATCACCCCCCGCACCCCCACCAGATGCAGGCGCGGAAGGTCCACCCGGAGCAGAACCCGAAATTCCCGCTGGGGGCGGGGGCCCATCGCCCGCCAGTAAGTTGCGTCGCCGTGTCATGCCTGCTGTGCTTTCGCCTCAGCCCCATGATAAAGCTTCGCCTCAGATACGGGGTCTGCATCAAACTCACCGCACCAATCGCTGATATCTCGCTTTGGGAAAGCATGCGGCACCGAACGAATGCGACACTGCCCGAAATCCAAGAGCGACTCCTCGCCGCCTGCCTTCAGAAAAAACCGGCAAAAGCCGCACATGGAATTGCTCACGCCGCCATCCTCTCTTCATCAGCAGGGCGCACCGCCACCTTCGGCAGCCCGTCCCATGCCAGCGCGCGGCCCAGCACATCGGCGGCGCGCGCATCCTCGCAGTGCAGCGTCACGCCTGGGCCGAGGCCGCGCAGCTGCCCCAGCACCGATGGCGCCCAGTCCAGCACGCAGATGCCCGCCCCGCCCGCCACCAGCCACGCCAGTGGAGTCCCGAACACCGGCAGCACATCGTCGATGCCGAGCACGCAGCGCAGCAGCGCCCGGTGCCCCAGCACCAACCCCTCGCCGCGCAGCAGCGCCCATTCATCCGGCCGGGCAGACTGGACCGCGCAGACGTCGATCACCTCGCCCGCCTCGCGCACTGCGAGCAGTAGCGCCGGGGCGCCGCCATCGTCGAAGTCGAACAGCCCGCCTTTGCCGATCGTCACCCGCGCCCGCGCCAGATCGCCCCGCACCAGCAGCGCATTGATCACCCCGCGCGGTGCGCCCATTTCCTCAAGCGCGACGACTGCCGCAAATGGCATCCGCACCGCCAGCCCCGCCAGCCAATCCCCCAGCGCGCTCGCCACCAGCCCCGCACTCTCGCGGCGCACCCCGTGGAAAGCTTCCAGCCCATCCGGAAAGGCGCGCCACGCGGTCATGCCGATGCCTTGGCCTTCTTGCGCGCCGCCGCATTGATCGGCACCACCGGCCCGCCGTTCACCTGCATGGAAATCGCCTCCGGCATGGCATCAAGCCGCGCCAGCACGTCGCCCATGGGCGTGCCTTCCAGCCCTTCCATGCCCAGCGCCGCCTTGTAGGTGTCGAGCACGGCCTCATATTCGCGCCGGTCATCCGGCTTCATCTTTCGCAACTTCACGATCTGGCGCATGATCTTCGGATCATATCCGGTCGATTTCGCCTCGGCGTAGACGTCCCTGATATCGTCGCCGATACCCTTTTTCTCTTCCTCGAGGCTTTCGATCCGCTCGATCAGCAGCCGCAGCCGGTAATCACTCGCTTCCGCCATCGCCTTGTCCTTCCACCAGTCCAAACCAGTCGGCCACGATGGCCGCCTCGTGATCAATTTCGATGGGATGCAGCACCGCCTGCCGCAGCAGCATCGCGCTCGCGCGCCGCGTGCCCCGCCGCCCGCGCTTCTCGGCAGCCCTGCGCCGCCGCTGCTGGTCCTTGAAGCTCACTGGTCTGCCCCCAGAATCGCCCGGATCGCATCAATCTCGGCCTGCGCTTTGATCACATCGCAACCCGGCCCCTCCGTTGCCAGTTCGGCAGCGCGCCCAGCGCGAAACTGCAGCTCGCGCGCCAATGTGTAGACCCGCCACCGCGGCAGCGCGGTGGGCCCAATCTCCTGATAGGCTGACATGGAAATGTCCTCTCAGTCGGAAAACGTATTGCTCTCGCGCACACGCCCGGGCGGCGGCATGGCGGCGTCAGCCGACATCAGTACGCCCGGCGGCGACTCCGCATCAGCGGACGCCAAGACTTTGCCCGCATGTTCCAATTCGGATTCCTTGATCGCATCGCCCACGTGCAGGCCCTGTCGGATCATCTCGATTTGCACCTCGATGCTCTGCGCGATGATCTCGGCCCGCTCGCGCTCATCGGCGTTGCGGCGGGCCACGGTTTCGGCAGCGCGCTTGCGACTGCACAGAAAGGCGAGCACATCGTCGCGCTCGTCCAGATCGGTCCGCACATCCATCACGCTGCCCGTCCTTCCCTGTCCAGCCCCGGCAGCGCGGCGCTGCCCGGCTCGTCGGCGGTCCACCGCCCGGTTTCCACGATCTTCACGCGGCGAAAGCAGCGCCCGGCGCCGCTGTGCGCCAGCTCGATCAGGCCTTCCTCGCCCAGCAGCTTCACGCGGTAGCGCGCCGCATCGGCATCGCGCAGGTGCGCCGCCTCGGCCAGTTGAGCATTGGTCGGGCAGGGCAGGCCAAGGTTCGCCGCGCGCACCAGCGCCATGTAGATCCGGCCCGCCTCGGTCTCGCGCCAGGCCTCGTCCACGCTCACCCGCGTCTTGCGCCCGCGCTCATCGGCGGCGGCGCGGCTCTGCGGCCGCGCGCGCTGCAAGGCATAGCGCCACATGCCGGGGCCAAGCCGCACATTGGGCAGCTTCACGATTTCGCCCGTGCGCGCCCATTCGTTGACCAGTTGCTGCACCGGGTGCGAAGGAATGCCGCTCGGCCCGGTGCCATAGATCGCCTGTTGCCCCGCCGCCGCGCCGGCAAACCATTCCTCGAGCTGCCCGATATCGACATAGCTCGTGCCCAGAAACGCGCCGTTCACTGCTTGCCCTCCCGCGCAAAAGCCACGGCATGCTCGCGCACCATGGCTTCCAGCGTATTGTTGACGACGCCGATCTGATGCCGGTGCCAATGCGCCGGGCCCGATGCGATCACGAAGCCGGTTTCGCCAATCAGCGCGCTGATCGAGGCGGCCTGCACATCGGGAAATGGCAAGCCTTGCGCAAACTGCTCGCGCCCCCAATCGCTCACCACCACGCGCAGCCGCGCGTTGAGGTTGTCCATCATGGACTTGATCTGTGCCGGATCGCTCATCCCCGCCCCCGTTCCCGGATCTGCGCCAGCGCACTGGCCATCTGGTGGCCCACGCGCATCAGATCCTGCAGATGCCCTTCCGCCGCGCTGGCTTCGGTATCGGTCACCATGCCGTCAGCCAGCGCGTTCGCGATCTCGCCCGAAAGCTGGCCGAGTTCCTTCGAAAGCTGCATCACCAGCCACGAAAGCGAACCTTCATCCGCCGCCAGATCGACATGCGGGACAAACAGCCCGCCCAGCAGCTTGCACATCTGCTCGGTCACCACCGGGCGCGGCGCGATCAGTTCAAGGTTCACCAGATCGGCCACATTGATGAAGTGATCGGGATCGTTGCGGTTCGCCCAGCGCCCGACGACGCTCTTGCCCTTTTCAAGGCTGGCCGCAGCCCCCTCGATCCCGCCGAGCGAGCCCACCAGCTCGCCCGTCGCCAGCTTGAGCGCCCGCGCCCGCGCATCCCGCCCCAGCGCGCTCATTCCGCTGCGTCCGGAAAATCGGTTGCCGTCTCTCCGGCTGTCACGTCTGCACCTGGACGTTCACGTTCAGCTCTGAGGGTATCGGCTGACTGCCTCCGGGCGGCATCCCTTGGCCCTGCAACGCTCAACCGCCCGTCGGTCCCCGGAGGCTGCAGGCAAATCGTTGCCGTCTCTCCGGCTGTCACGTCCATTCTCTCAGACGTTGCAGCAGCTGACCGCCCAGCTGCAGGCCTACTAACGCGCTCCACGGCAAACTCATCGTGGCCTGCCGCTTCATCACGCGCTTTCGCTCGGGATTCCTGAAATGCGCTTTCCCAGAGGCGCTTCCATCGCCCCCGGGGTCCGCCGCGCCGGCCGGGAGGGGCACCGGCGAGCCCTGATCGAGGCGAGCGGGGAAATTATCCCCCGCATTTCCCCGCGAAACTTCCGCCATATTGGCGCTATCAGCAGCGCCATGGATACCGGCCCACTCCACCCCGCGCGCCTTGGCGATGATCTCGTTGAGCCCCGAGGCATTGATAGCCCCGCCCGAAAGCGCCTCGATCGCCAGCGCCTGATCCGGAGTCGGCACCACCACGCCGCGTTCGATTTCGCTCATCCGGCCCTTGGAACCCACGCCGATCAGCCTGCCGAACGCCTCCAGCGTTTCGCCGCGCGCACTGCGCAGCGCCTGAATCTGCTCATGGGGAGATAGCGCCATGGCCATCGCCGCATTGCCGGTTGGTTCGAAGCTTTCTGACATGGCGTTTAGTTCCGATTATTGGAACGCCAAGTCAAGCCCCCTCTATCCGTTTTATGTTCGATACGCCGGAACGGCTGTTTCCTATAATCGGGTCATGGCTATTTCGATCCGGCACGATTGGTATCTCGAAGCCTGGATGGATCATTTCCACCTCGATCAGGCTGGCCTTCGCCGAATCACCGGTTGGTCAAAGCGCAAGGCATCGGATCTGGTGACCGGGACGCAGCGCTATAACCGCGATGTGCTCAACGAAGCATCGTCCGCCATGCACCTCGCGCCGTTCGAGCTGCTGATGCATCCGGATGACGCCTATGCCATCCGCAACATGCGCGCCGAGATAGAGCGGCAGGCCGTGCGCCTGGTCGCGGAACGCGGCCCGGTGTTCGAAACGCAGGCGCCCGATCCCGATCGCAATAGCGCGACCGGCTGATCACGCACCGTGCGCTATTCGCGCTCGATCCCGCTAGCTGTCAGCATGTCTATCCGCTTGCCGCTGCGATAGCCATAGGCGACGACATATTCGTCGGCGGGCGGCGCCGTCCGGCCCCAGACGTCGCAGGCCACTGCGCCCAGCGTGACCTCCTTGGTTCGGGCATCGAGCTCGCGCCACGCGGAATCCTCCACATCGATTCGGTTGGGCGCCGGGCGCCCCCGGATGATGCCGGCCTTCATGCCCTTGTCCAGCAAGCTGCGGCAGGTGGCCACGGCATCGGCGCTCAATGCCAGATTTGCACCCGCGTCCGCCGTGGATGGCGGCGCAGATCCGGTCCCGCTCCCTGCCAGCGCCGCGCCGATTGCAAGGATCGCCAGCGCGCCCACAACGATCTGATTGTTTGTCGGCCCCGCCATCGCGCCCTCCCTTGATGAAGGCAGTCTACCGCGCGCGAGTCGGCTTGCAATGTTGGATTTCGGAACCCATCATCACCCCGCCGCAAGGCACGTTTGCCGCCACGTTCCACAAAGAGGAACGATTTTTGTCTGACCGGCTTGACTTTACGTTCCAATAATCGGAACAATGGCCCCCGTTCAATCGGGAGGCCGAAAGTGCTCAAGACCCCAGCAGACTATCCCCATCCCGGCAGCACGGCCTATGTCGCGCCGCACGGCGAACGGGTGCGCGTGATCCAGCAGAATGCGGACGGCAGCTTCCTGCTCGCCCGCCAGCGCCATCCGATGATCATCGGCAGCGCCAGCGACACCTACCGCGCCGAACCCGATATGGTTTACCCGACCGAGGAATCCGCCATCGGCCTCAAGCCGAAGCGCCGCCGGAGGGCCGCGTGATGGCTCGCAAGATAACCCACCAGTTTACTTGTGATCGGTGTTCAACCTCTGTCGAGCTGGACTCATCGGAGCGTCCGGAAAAATGGGACGTTATCTATCCGAGCGGTACGGGATTGGGGTCGGATCTCTGTCCTGAGTGCCATGCTTCTTACAGGCAATGGTATGCCGAAGCCGAGGCATCGTTTCGGCGATGGCTAGCGATGGTCGGCGAATGACCGTCGCCCCGCTCGCCACCCTCGCGCTCGAGGAATTCCGCCGCCGCCAGACCAAGGCCCGCGTCATTGTCGCCGCGCGCCGGATGCCGCTGGCCGAGGCCGAGGCGCACTTGCGCCCATGGGCGGCCATCGCCACCCACTGTGGCGCTGATCTGCCCGAAGCCGCCGAGCTGCGCGCCGATATCATGGCCGAAGCAGAACCGGCAGGCTGGAATCCCGGCGCGGTCCGCTGGCTCATCGCAGAGGAGCTTTGCCCTCGCGCGCGCTGGGCCCCCGTCCTCACCGCCGCGCGCGATCTGGCGTTTGATCGGCTGCATCCTGCGGTTGCGGAGCGGAGCGAAGCAGAGCCACGCAATGCTCACGAAAGCGCCGAGGCTGTCGCCACCGCCGCCGCGCTCCACCGCATCGCCATGGCCCTCGCCCACGATGTGAACGGCCAGCATCCCATCCCCGGTTACGACGCCGCCCGCCGCATCGAACGCGCGCGCAAGGCCGAGCCCGAAAGGAAAGCCGCATGAAGGCTTATCTGGTCCTGATCGGCTTCACCGCGATCTACCTCGCGCAGCTGCTGTTCGAAGCCGCCACGCGGGTGCCGGCATGATCGCGCCTGATCCGGATCCGCTGCCGCCCATCCTCACCGATGCGCGGCTTCCGCTTGCCGCGTTCCTGCTGGCGCTGGCGCTCGCCGTGCGCGTCTTCGCCCAGTTCATCGGAGCCTGATCGATGCCCCTTCTTTTCACCGCGCAGACCGGCGCCGCCTTGCTGATCGGCAACCTGATCGGGCTCAACATCGGGTTTGTCATGGGCGCCTGGTGGCATGCCGTTCGCAGCGAGGCGCGCGATAGGCCCGCCCCCGATGCCACCCGCGCCTATCGCGGACCCTGGCCGATCCGCGATCACGCCACGCTCGCCGAAACCGATCGGGATGCGCAATCATGACAGCCTCGCGCGGCCTGCGCCCCGCCATCGCGCGCGACGTGCCGATGAACGCACCGGGCGAACCCGGCTATGCCGCGCAGGCCGAACGCCGCGCCTTGCGCCAGTTCCTCGCCGATCTGCCCGATCCGCGCGAAACCGCGCTGGCGCTGCCGGCCCCGCTGCTCGAGGCGCTGATCACCACCGTGCGCGGGCAGGAAGGCCGCCGCGTGACGGACTTGGCCCAGCTCCCCGCCCTGCGCCGCCACGGCCTCGCCGATATCCGCCAGCCCTATCTCACCGCATTCGGCAACGCCGTCCGCCGCGCCGCCATGGAAGGTTGAAGCCATGAACGCAACCGTGAACGCCGGCCAGTTTCAGCGCGTGGCCAAGGGCCCGCAAGTCGGCGCGCCGCCCAGCCTCGAACAAGTGCCGCTGGATCGGCTGCAGGTGGATCCAGCTTATCAGCGCGCCACCGATGGCACCCAGTCGCGCCGCATCATCAACGGGATGATCAAGCAGTGGGATTGGTCGCTCTGTCAGCCTCTCGCCGTCTCGCGGCGGTTGGATGGCGGGCTTTATGTGCTTGATGGCCAGCACCGTCTGGAAGGCGCCCGGGCGCGCGGCGATATCCACTATCTGCCCTGCGTTATCAACGCCGGGCTCGATCTGGCGGGCGAGGCACGCACCTTTGTCAAGATCAACACCGAACGGCAGAAGCTCAGCGATAGCGATGTGTTTCTTGGCATGCTTGCTGCCGGTGATGCCGATGCCGTGGCCGTCCAGGCGATCATGGAAGGCACGGGCTGGTCGCTCGCGCGCACCAAGAACAGCGCCATCTGGAAGCCCGGTCAACTGATCTGCGGCGCGGTGCTGGTGCGCATGTTGAAAATGCGCGGCGAAAATGCCGTGCGCTTTGCGCTGGCCACGCTGCGCGCGGCCTATCCTGAAACACCTGTCACTGTCACCGCCACCCTGCTTGCTGCTTTGGGCGAGATTTTCGATGGCGATCAGATGGCCGGGCTTTCCACCGCCGCGCTGGCCGATGCGATCGGCGCGGTCGAACCGCGCAAATGGCGCATCCGTGCCGCCAAACGCCGCGAACGCTTCACCGGCGAAAGCGAGCAGACCGCGCTGGCGCAATGCATGATCGCCGCCGCCAAGGGGCAGGGCGAAGCAGCCTATGAACGCCCGGCGGCGCCGACACCCAGCACAGGGCACCCAGCCATTGCTGCGCGCACTGGCGCCGCCCCGGCTCTGGCAGTCAAGACAACGCGCATCACCTTGCCTCCAAAAAGCGCCTTCGGCACCGAAGGCAAAGGCTGGTGCGATCAGTGGCTGGTGCGACCAGTGCGAGCAGCTCCGCACCCGCGAAGCCGCCGCCGCTTGCATCAGCCGCTTCTGCAAGCTGCGGGGCCTTGCGTGAGCGCGGCCCGCATCCTCATCGCCTGCGAGTTTTCCGGCACCGTGCGCCGCGCGTTCACCGCGGCGGGCTTCGATGCCTGGTCCTGCGATTTGCTGCCCGCCGAGGATGGCAGCAACCACCACATCACCGGCGACGTCCGCGACGTGCTGGGCGAGGGCTGGGATCTGCTGATCGTGGCGCACCCGCCGTGCACCCGGCTCTGCAACAGCGGCGTGCGCTGGCTGACAACGCCGCCGCCGGGCCGCACGCACGCCGATCTGTGGCGCGAGCTCGATGAAGGCGCGGCGCTGTTCTCCACGCTCTGGAATGCGCCGGTGCCGCGCGTGGCAGTCGAGAACCCGGTGATGCACAGCCACGCCAAGCGGCGCATCACTGGCTATCAGCCCGCCGCGCAGAGCGTGCAGCCGTGGCAGTATGGCGATTGGGAAACCAAACGCACCTGCCTCTGGCTGCGCGGCCTGCCGTCGCTGGTGCCCACGTTTGGCACGATCGATGCCGCACGCGCCGCCCTCAACCAAACCGGCCAGCCCATCGCCCGCGTTCACCGCATGCCGCCGGGTGTGGGCCGAGCGAAAGAACGCAGCCGCTTCTTCCCCGGCATCGCCGCCGCCATGGCCGCGCAATGGGGCCCGCTGCTCGCCGCACAAGAAGCCGCCGCCGCATGACGCACCCCTTCGCCACCCTCCCACGCCGCGATTACCGGCTCGTGCTGATGGACCCGCCATGGGCTTTCCGCACCTTTGCCGGCAAGGATCGCACGCCCACGCAGAAGAATTTCCGCGAGGAGGAGGATCACTATCCCACGATGAGCCTCGCCGCGATGCAGGCGCTGCCGGTGGCCGATATCATGGCGAAGGATAGCTGCATCGCCATGTGGGTGGTCGGCAGCCACTGTGATGCCGCGCTCGCCCTGGCCGAGGCATGGGGATGCCGCTTCATCACCGATCTGTTCTACTGGGCCAAGCAGAAGCTGGTCGATGCCGATCAAATCGATCTGTTCACCGGCGATATCCCGCCGCCGCGCATTTCGATGGGGTATTACACGCGCAAGCAGATCGAACCCTGCTGGCTGTTCAAGCGCGGCAAGGGCCTGCCGGTTCTCTCCCACGATGTGCGCCAGCTGATCCTCGCCCCCACGCGCGAACACAGCCGCAAGCCGCCCGAGCAATACGATCGGCTAGAGGATCTGTTCGGCCCGCTGACAGGCGATGATGGCCAACCCCGCCGCGCCGAACTCTTCAGCCGCACCACGCGCCCCGGTTGGGATAGCTGGGGCAACGAAACCGGCAAGTTTCAGGAGGAAGCCGCATCATGGAAGCCGACGAATGCCCGTGCCCCCAGTGCCAAGCCGCGCGCGAGATTTCACTAGGCTCAGAGAGCGAGGCAATAAAGCCCTGTCCATGCTGCGGGGCTGATGCACACCTTGTGCCTTTTGCCGTACCGAAAGCCATCCGCTTCTATGTTCAGTGCGAGCATTGCGGCCTCCGGACTGCTTTGATTAGCACCGAGAGTGAAGCTGTTACTTTATGGAACTGCCGCTTCATGGAAGGACCAAAGGCATGATCCCCGCTCTCGCCTACGCCGCCGCCGCGCTCTGCCTGTCGCCCACGGTCCACGATGGCGATACGATCCGCTGCGGGGCCGAGCGCATCCGCATCAGCGATATCGACGCGCCAGAGCTGCCCGGCTCACCGCGCTGCGATGCATATCGCGTCCGCGAGCTCGCCCACAGCCGCAACCCCGCCTGGTGCGATACCGCCAAGGGCGAACAGGCCCGCGATGCCCTGCGCGCATTCCTCGCCACCGGCCCGGTGATGATCCGCCGCCTCGGCACCGATTCCTACGGCCGCACGCTGGCCCTCGTCTCGGTGCGCGGCATCGACGCCGGCGCCATGCTGCGGCGGGCGGGGCTGGCACGGAGGTGGAAATGATCAAACAGATCCGCATCGCCGCAGCACTGTATGCGGCAATCGCCATTGCCACGTTCGGCCACGCAGCCAGCAAATCAGAAAAAGCTGTCAACGCTGATTATGCTGAATGTCTGCGCAATCCGCCAAAAACGGGCATCTGCTGGCGTGATGATAGCAGGCCAGTCGGCGTGGGCTCATTCGCCGCTGTTTTCTGGCCGCTTTATTGGTCATGGGTAGCTTGGCAATGACCGCCCCCGCGCGATTCCGCGAAGCCGATCTCAAGCGAGCCGCCAAGGGCCTGCTGCAGGCGGGCGTCGGCATCGCGCGGATTGAGATAGACCCGAGCGGCAAAATCGTGATCATCCCCGGCCAGCCCGATCAGGCCGGAGATTCGAACGAATGGGCAGACCTCGAACAGTGAGCAAGGCGCTCCCCAGATACGCAAGCGCCTTTGCCGATCGGCATGGCAAGCAGCGCATTCGCTTGCGCCGGCAGGGCTGGTCCACGGTCTACATCACCGCCGAGCCCGGCAGTGCCGAATTCACCGAAGTCTATCATCGCTGGCTGAAGGAAGGCCGCATCGATATCGGCGTTGCCAGCATCAAGCCCGGCAGCTTCGATGATCTGATCGCCCGCTTCTATCGTTCGAAGGATTGGGCCTCGCTCAAGCCCACCACGCGCGAAACCTATAGCGGGATCTATGAGCGGTTTCGCGCCAAGTATGGCGATCGGCAGGTATCGACGATGACCGCGCGCCACGTCGCCAATCTCGTCAGCAAGATGGCCGATACGCCCGCCGCGGCGAACAACTTGCGCAAGCGGCTCAACCAGATCTTCAACTTCGCGATCCTGCAGGGCTGGCGCGCCGATAATCCCGCAGCCGCCGTGCGCGGCATCCGCCAGACGGGCGATGGCTTCGCGACATGGCAGGAAGCGCAGATCGCGCAGTTCGAAGCGCACTGGCCCATCGGCACCATGCCGCGCCTCGCCTTCGATCTCGCGCTCTACACCGCCCAGCGCCGCAGCGATATTCGCCTGATGGGCCCCCAGCATGTCGAAGATGGCATGATCCGCGTGCGCCAGATCAAGACGGGCGAGCCAATGCGGATCCCCATCGACCCGCGCCTCGCGAAAAGCATCGCCGCCACCAAGACCGGCCACCTGGCCTTCATCATCGCAGATAGCGGCAGGCCCTTCACTGAAGACGGCTTCGGCATGTGGTTCATGCGCCGCTGCCGCGAGGCCGGGATCACCGGCTATTCCATGCACGGCCTGCGCAAAGCCGCCGCCCGCCGCATGGCCGAAAGCGGCCTATCTAACCAGCTGATCAAGTCGATCACCGGCCATCGGACAGACGCCGAAGTCAGCCGCTACACCCGAGAAGCCGAACAAACCCGCATGGCCAAACTCGCGATGGCGCAGATGGCAAAGGCTAACCTCCCAAATCCCGATTTGGCTAACCCAAATCAACACATTGAAAATGCCGGATAATTTTAGCGATGTGGTGGGCCCGGCAGGAATTCGGTTTCTCAATAAAATCAACGGCAACCAAGGGCTAACCCACCGAAATCACGCACGCAATCCTGCGGGGGCCGGGTTCGGTTTGGCTAACCTTTTTTGGGTAGATCGCGGCTGATCAATAGCAGCGCCGATAGCGTGGTGTAGCGGGCTGCGAACCTTTCTGGATCGTGACGGTGCTGCCATTGCCTTCCGGGCGAACCGTGAAGCTTGCGATAGTCGCGCCGAACGATGACTTAGCCAGCACGACTTTCGCACCATCGCGATCCATGGCAGGAGCGTCCGTCTTGTTCTGAAGGCAGAACACCACACTTTCGGCCGAGCGCTGCGAGTGAATGACGGCCAATGGGCTGCTCTCAAGCACCTGATCGGTGGAAGCGCAGCCGCAGAGCAGCAGAGTAGAGGCAAGGGCAAAGCGCTGGCGCATGCCGCGTTATACCACGGATCTTCACTTGGCAGCAATCTCACCCATGTTCTTTGAAGCGAAACTTCCGTAGGTGACGCATCCGCTTCAATGACAAAGCTCGACGCACTATGCAGACCGAATCCCTCCACGACCGCCTGCAGGGCCTGTTCGACCAGATCAAGGACTTCCCCGAGGCCGGGCGATGCGAACATGGCACGCACCTTAAGCCCGCAGCCTTTGCTACGTTCCTCGATATGCGGCAGCTGATCGAGAAGGAAGTGCTGCCACTGCTACATCGGATCGAGGGGCAGCGCTGATCAGAACAGCCGGCGCTTCGCCTTCTGCACCGCTGCCCTGTCCCGCGCCTCGCACCGCTCCACAATGCCGATGGCGGCGAGAGTGCGGTCGTTGGCCTTGTCGAGCTGGCCGGTCTGCTGATCGCCGAAGCTGATCCAATCAGCCACAGTTGAGCCTTCGGGCAGGGGTGCACCCGGGACCGGCGTGCGCCAGGTATCAGGAAGCAGGCTTGCGCAGGCAGCGGGGATCGAGGCGATAGGCGGCGCGCAGGCAGAGAGCGTTGCGGCCAGCGGCATCAACAGCAGCAGGCACACCCTGATCGGCGCCGGCGGCTTTGTGGATCTCGGCATCGTTTGTCCTTCCGGTTGCGTCTATGGCGGCTTCGCTGGCGCCTACGCTGCCCACGGTGCCCACAGCATCGCTGCCGCTCTCGACGGCCGCGCCAGCGACATTGCGGCTTAGCGCAGCGTCAGCGCCTGCGGTGCGCGCGTGCTGGCACTGGGCGAGCAGGAACAGCGCCAGCACCAGCGCGATCGCGCCCGCGATCAAGGTAGAGCGAAGGCCCATGATCATCCTGTCCAACTCCCGAGTTTCGCCTTGAGCGGCCCCATCAGCGGCGCGACCAGCGCCACGGCCGGCGCGGACCAGTGCAGGCCGACAACGCCCGGCTGCCCATCAGCCGTGTAGATCTGATAGACCGGCGCACCGGCCACGCGCGGCGGATAGGTGCCCGAGCTGCTGCCGGGGATCGATGTGCAGGTCCACGGCCCCGTGCCAGTTACGCCGGAAATCAGGCGCGCGTCGGCGTTGACTGTGGCCGTCACCGTGCCCGATGCGGTGCTCAGCGTATTGCTCACCGTGAAGGTGCTGTTCGCGCCGCTGTTGGTGACGGACAGGATCGTATAGCGCGTGCCCGCCGTCAGGCCGCCGATCGATGTTGCCGGCGTGAAAGTCTGCCCTGCCAGAATGCCCAGTGTCGTGAAATTGGCCGTCGTGGTGACGGTATTCGTGCCGCTGGTCGTGTTGGTGATCGTGAATTGCGTCAGCGCGGCATTTGTGCCGTTGAGCGCAACGGACATGCCAACTGTCGGCGCGGTCGATCCCGCGAGCACCAGCGTGCTGCCGCTGCCGGTATCCGTCGCATCGATGGTCCATGCGCCGGGCGCCTTGGCGATCTTGTCGCGGTTCGTCGTCGTGTCCCAGCCCAACGGGGCATAGGTATTGACGAAGTAGTCAGCGCCCGAAGGTGGCGATGCGCCGAGGTACAGGTCATTGACAAGGAACCGATTTCCGCCGGTCTGGTCAATCGTCTGGATGCTCTGGTTGGAAGTGGTCTGGAACATGTCAGACGAGGTGCCCTTCTGCAGCATCGTCGTCTGGATCAGCGGCGTGTTGTGCCACGCCTTCTGCCATGCCCAGAGGCCTTGCATCATCGGAATGAAGGTTGCCGTCAAGTTGTACGGCGTGCCGTTGCTGTTGGTCCCGTGTTCCGAAATGGCATGCGTAAAGGGCTGCGGCTTAGTGGCGCCCAGCGCGATATTGAGCGCTGTCACCTGATCGATAAGTGCCCGCTTGAGCTTTGAAATGTCGGGATTGTAGTTTGCATCGCCCGAATAGGCGTACTGCGGCTGCGATGAGGCAACGCAGGTATTGATGATCGGGATGCGGAAACCGCCGTTCGACGTATCGGCGCACATAGCCTCAAGGATGCCCATGATGCCATCGGGCGCGATCGAGCTATCCATGCCCTTGCCGAAACCGATGCTGTTGCCAAAGGCGAAAAAGATCGGGCGACCATCCGCGCCAAAGAAGTACCCGCACGTTGGCGCCATAAGAAAGCCATTGATCGTGCAGTTACCCGAGCCGCCGACGACAAGGCTGGCGCGCGTGGCAAGCTGCGTGGCAAAGCTCGCGGTGCCGCCGCGCCCGGCAGTGCCGCCGCCAGTCGCGTTATTGCCTTCGCCCGTACCGGTGCGCAGGGCCGGGCCGCCGAGAAGCATCTGGCCCGAAGTCAGCGTCCTGCTTGTCAGCGTGCCCTGCGCGGTGGCGAGGGCATACGTGCCGGTGCTACCCGTACCGGTCGTGCCGCTGGTGCCATAGGCCTGAATGGCCGTGCCCTTGATTGCATAGCCGCTGTCGTCATCGGTGATGCCCGTCCCGGTGACAAGATGATTGGGCGTGATCGTCCCCGCCGAAACCGCCGAGACAGTCATGATATTGCCGCTCACCGATGCGGTGAACGATGCCCCGGCTTCGACTTGCGATTCCAGAGCGTACCAGAGATCGGTCCACGGCGGCATATCGGCGGGCAATGGGTCGGTGATGCCGATCACGCCGCCGGTGGTTCCGTTCGTCGTCAGAACACCGCCATTCGACCACGTAGCGGCAACGGCGCGCCATGTGCCGCCTGCATCCTGATAATGGACGTAGGCAGCCCCCATCGTGATGGGCTTCAGCAGGCGCCCTTCATTGAGGTTAGCCGGTGCTTCACGGTTGTAGATTTCGGACATGCTGAACACATGGGGCTTACCGGCCGGAACCCGCCAAGGCGGGCTTTTGCGGATCACGTAGTTCGCATAGTAGTTCCACAGATACGGCGTCGTTCCGGTCAAGGCTGCAGCGCGGTTCGGCCAGCGCAGCCCGATTGAGCCAGCGTAATACTGGTTCGGGTTCGAATAGCTCTGCCGGACCTTCGCCTGCCGTCTGGCGAAGCCCAGGCTGAAACCGAAGCCGGGCATCAGACCAGGCCGTGAATGACGGAAACGGTGGTGCCCGATGCGCGGATGTAGCGCGCGCGCACGGCGATCACCTCGCCGGCCGAGACGTTGATCGTCACATCGGCGCCGCTGTCTGCCGCCTGCAGAACGATCACGCCCGCACCATCGGCGCGGATGGCCTTGGGCAGCGGGTCGATTTCATTGGTGGCGTGCGGCGTGATCAGGAACATCTTGCGCGCGGGCGCGATGATCGAATCGCTCGAGATCTGGAAAGGATCGGCCATGGTCTTTTCTCCGGTCAGGTCAGGAAATCACGCGTCTTTTAGGCAGGCGGCGCGCTCGCGCTGGCGGCGGGCGGTGAGGCCTTTGACGGGGCGCAGCACGCCGTTCACGCGAGCCTTGTCCCAAGCCAGAAAGGCATCGCAGGCAGCGCGGATTTGGCCGGCATCGACCAGCTTGCGCGCCGAACTGCCGCACCAGGCGCCCACGCCGATATTGTAGGCCATCGAGATCGCAGCAAAGCGCACGTTGTCGCGGTGCGGCTTGTCGAGCGCGAGGCCGGGCGAGCAGCGCATCACCCCGGCAGCGTGCTCGATCAGCGCCGCCTCGAGCCGCGCGGTGCACTGCTCCGGCGTCGAGACGTCGCCCATCTGCACGCCTTTGGTCAGTCCGTCGCAATCGGTCGGGATCCCGGCGATATCGCGATAGGCCTTGAGGTACTGGGGGCCGCTGATGTGGGTGAGGTGCGCGGCGCCGTCGACGCCGAAATCCACCGTGACCTTGCGGCCCGACTCCTCGGCCGGCACCGCGTTGAACAGCAGCCCTGCCGTGCCCAGCCCCACCAGCGCGGCCAGCGTGCCCTTGCGCAAGCGCTGCGGTGCGGGCGGCGGGTTACTGGCCATCGGGCTTGCTCAGCGCCGCCTGCGGCTTCGTACGCAGCCAAGTCGGGAGGACGGTAAACAGAACGAAGGTTGCCCCCATGCGCTCCAATGGCGTCATGCTCGCGAGAACGGGCTCAATATCGTGGCGATGCTCGACGAGGAACGCCATCGCTGGCCCGGCCACGGCAGCCAGGCGCACGGAATTGTGGCGCGCCCAAAAGCGCACCTTCTCGATCAGGTTCATCGGTTCACCCCTTTTTGAAAAACGCCGCGATATCGATCCGCTCGACCGCTTTGAGCAGTCCTTCGGCAATGCCGATGCAGCCGATCCCCGCGATGGCCGAAGCAACCTGCATCTGCAGGTGCAGCCAGGCCGCCACATCATCGCCGAACAGGAAACCGCCCGAAATGCACAGCGCGGTGGCCAGCACCCGCTTCTGCCAGCCCACGGCCGGGCGCAGATATTCGCGCGCACCGGCGGCAAAGACGCCGCCGCTAAGGCTTGCGGCGGTTTCGCTTCCGAGGCCGTACTGCTCTGGGTTCACGGCGTCGCCGCCAGATTTCGAGCAGCGCGAGCGAGCCGAGGGTGTAAGCTATCGAGCCAATGATCAGCACGGCGAGCCCACTCATCGATCAGACCCCCGGCGATCAGCAACTGCGCAATCACCGCACAATTGATCGCCACCGCATAGGTATAATGACCCATATACGGGACAATGACACTGCTGGCCGTGCGCCAGAGGATCATCGAAAGCGCGATCAGAGCGACGAACTTTTCCTGCGGCCCCACCGGCAATTCGCGCAACCCGATGATGGTGAGCAGATCGACCACGATCATGGCCACCGCCCGATCATTCCCGGCGAAGAGTTCACCAATCCACCACGATAGCGCCAGATTAGCCGCCAGCACGGCCACCGCGGGCCGCGCGCCCACGCGCCAAAGCGCCACCACCCAGAGCGTGCCTTGCAAGCCATAGACGGCCAGCGTTTCCTGCAGCGTGCCCATCGCGCCCGTGCCCCTTACTTGTGCTTGGGTTCGGAGGCGAACGCGATCGTCGGCGCATCGAGGCCGAGCTGCGCGCCGTGATCGGCCAGCAGCTCGGTCAGCAGCGCGCAGCGCCGGGCATGGATCGCCGCGATGGCTTCGTGCGGCTCTTCATTCGCCAGCATCCTGGCTTCGACCGCACCCAGCTTTGCGATGCGGGTAACGATGGCATTGGGTTCGCAGGCCATGGATCAGGTTCCTTTTGTTGAAAGAGGCTCGGCGTCAGCCCGCGCTCACGCTGAAGCCGGAAAGGATCGCGCGCAGGCCTGCCTTGATCGCAAGGCGCTCTGCCGAGGTCAGCCGGCGGTTATAGAACAGGATCGCCACGCCGCGCGTGTCGAGCGTGGTCACCGTCTTGGTGAAGAGGTTGAAAGCCGGGCCGCCCAGCGTGCGCGATCCGGTGCCGCCGATGGCCGAACCGTTTGCCTCGGTCACGGTATCGCTCACCGAACGGAAGCCCGAATCCTGCGTCAGCGAGTAGCCCGCCGAAAGCATCACATAGCTGCTATCGCGCGCCGAAGAGACCGAAAGCAGGTTGGTGTTATAGCCCGCTACGTCGTCGAACTGCGTGAGCGCGGTATCCCATGATGCCGTTGCGTCGAAAGCCACGCGCCGGGTGTTGCCGCTGATCGAACCAGTGAACAGCGCGATGCGGCTTGTGCTGGTAGTCGGAAACTTGCCCACGGCGAAGATTTCGAATTCGTTGGCCGTTCCAGCTGCCGCCAGGGCATCGGCGGTGAACGGCGTCATCAGGTAATTCGAATTGTTGCCGATGAACTCGGTGGCCTGCACGCCCTGCGAACCTGCCACCGTCGAGCCGACTTGCGTCAGGTTACGGCCATTGTTCGAAAGATCCTTGAGCGCGTTGCTGACGTATCCGGAGCCGGTCAGATAGCCCGCATAGAGCGGGTTCGATCCATCGGCATTGCGGATGAAGGTCAGCGCCGAACGCTTGCCCAGCACCGGGCTTGAAATGGTGCCAGCAACTTTGATCACGGGAGAGCCGGGCATAAGTCAGAATCCTTTCGCAATGGTGCGGGCGCCGACGATCGTGCCCACGGCAGCGTATCCCGCCGCGCCGAGGTGCAGTTTGTCGCTGGCGGGATTGTCGAGCAGGCTCGACGGGATATTGTCGGTGCCGATGTTGGTCGTATCGGTCGCGGTCGGGCTGATGCTGGCCAGCGCGAGGCCGTTGACGATCAGATCCTTGCGGATATCGACAAAGGCGCCGGGGTAGAGCGTGGCGAGCTGGTTGTTGAGGCTGATGATCGCATTGAAGACGTCGCTTTTGCTGCCCGCGTTTTCATCGAGCGCATTGATCACGCCAAGGATGAGGCATCGCCGCAGATCGAAGCGCTGCACCATGGCTGCCACTTCGGCGAGGATGGCCGCGATCGCATTGTTGAACGCCGTGGTGCCCGCGCCCGTGGCGGGCAGATCATTGCGCCCGACCCAGATCACGCAGGGTTGCAGATCCTGCCCATCCACATCGATCCGCAGCGGAGTATCATCGGCCACCGCCACCGAGGTGACGCCCGAAGGCAGCGAATCCGGCGTGAAGCTATAGGCCTCCACCCCTGCCGAGCTGGTGCGCGTGACGGTGCCTTTCAGGCCGTTGATCCGCGCGCGGCAGGTATTGGTGCTGGTATTGGACGGGGTGGAAAGGAACAGCGCGGCGCTCTTGGTCGCGGTGCTCAGGCCCTGCCAATAGGCAATGGTCTGGCCGTCGATATAGGTGATGGTGTTCGCCCCCGCCGCGATGGCCCCGCCCGAGAAGCGCACCGTGCGCGCCCGCGCCCCGGCCCGCGTCGAAATCTGGCCCGCCGCTTGCCCGGGAATGGCCTGCACATTGACCGTGCGGCCCAGCGCCGTCGCCATGACCGAGCCCGGCGTAGGATAGGACGGGAAACCGGCGCTCAGGCTGTCGCCGTACCAGTTCATCGCCGTCTTGCCCTGCAGCGCCGCGATGGCGGCCGCCATGGTGATGATCTGCGGGTGATCGATGCGATCGGGCAGCACTTCGCCCAGCAGGTTGCCCGCGCTGTCCTCGATCGGCAGCCGCGGCGCGCCGAGCAGGTCGTAATAGACCGTTTCGCGTGCCGGAGTATTCAGCACATCGTTTGCCGCAAGGCCGATAATCTGCGGGTGCGTGACCGTGCTGCCTGTCACTTCCATCAGCGAATTACCCGCTGCGTCCTCAAAGGACACGCGCGCTTCGGCGCCGAGCGTATCGAAATAGCCGAAGGTGCTGGCGGAATTGGCGGCAGCCGTGGCCGATGCAGCGGCGGCGGCGGCATAGACGGCAGAAAGCTGAGTATTGTCCCCCAGCTTCAAGGCGCGCGTCGTGCCGTCGAGAATGATATCAACCATGGGTCAAACCTTTCCGACAAGCGTGAAAGCGCCGCCGAACAGCAGCGATTGCGAGCCCCCTGATGGCGTGAACAGGAAGCTGATCGGGAACTTCTCCACGCCATCCCCATCGGTATCGGCGGGCAGGGCGCCGGTGGAATTGGCCCCCGTGCCGCTGGCGAGCGTGGCCGTCCATGTCGTGTACCCGCTGGCACTATCGAACGTGCCGCCGGTGATGCTCAGCGTGGCCAGCGCGCTGGCAGCATCGGGCGCCGCACGGATGGCCCCCGCCAGCGATGCGGTAGACCAATTGCCCTGCAGCGCGATGGGTAGGGACCAGGCCAACCCGCGCGTTGCAGGCGGCAGGTCCGTCGCCGTCAGCGCGGAGCCGCCCTTTCCGGCCGCAGCGAGCTGCTGCAGCCAGGCATCGAATGTCGTCGACATGTGGTGTTTCCTACTTGGCGGCCCAGCCCGTGTTGCCGGAGCCGGTTTCCTTCACATAAAGCGTGGTGCCCGCGCCGCCGTCCGTGCGCAGAAACAGCGTGCCCACCGGCGCGGTGACGGCGCCTTCGGGCGTGCCGGTGCCGGTGCGCGGCAGGGCATAGCCGCTGGCGAGCTGCACCGTGATCGTATCGGCAGGATCGTTGACCACCACCTGCAGACCGGTGCCCGCTCCCAGCGCAGCGCCGATCACATCGCGGATCGTTTCGGCATTGCTGCCATCGAAATAGGCCAGGCTGTTCCACCGCGTGGAGCCGTTGCCCACCTTCAGCTTGCCAGTATCGCTTTCGTATCCAAATTCGCCCAGCGAAAGCAGCGAGTTGGCCGTAGCCCAGTTTGCCGCCGTATCGCGCGCGGCAGCGAACCGGACCTTGACCGTCGTCGTCATGGAATGTCGCCCGAAGTGCCGCCGTCATAGATCACATCGGTGCGCGGCAAGCGGGCATAATCGGCAATGCTGTCGCGGTCCGCCCCGCTCATCGTGCCGCTCACGGCGCTGGGCGGCGTGCCCGTGGCGGCAAGCGCGGTGGTATGTTTCGATGCCGTCTCGCTGCGCAGCGTGACCTTGACCGTGAAGTTCGTGGGATCGAGCTCGCGCTTCAGCACGATCGCATCGGTATCGAGGCCGAGTTCGGGCAGCGTCACGTGATAGCATTCGCCCGGCCGCACCATGCGCCATTCCGGATTGAGCACCAGTTCGATCGGCCCTTCCTCCCGGCTGTTCAGGATCCGATAGCTGGCAAGCTGCGCCGCCTGATCGGCATCCTTCACCAGATTGAACGGATATTCCTGCCGCCGCTGTTCGCCATCATCGGTGACAAGGCTGCTCATCACGATCGGCTGAAGGCTGACCAGTTCCCAGTTGCTGCCCGGATCGATGCACTTGGGCACCACCGTGTTGATCCGCGCGGCATAGGGCTGCATCTTGGTCGTTGAATAGGTGCCCTCAGCCAGATCGTCGCGCGTGATCGTGCCGAGCGAGACTTCTGGCGCATCATAGCGTACAGAAAGCAGCGCGCCGGAAAATACCGGTTCGCCGCTGCCTGCGATGGCGATTTCCTTGAGGTTCGCCCAGCGGTCCCCCGGTTCGAACACGCGCCCAAAGATCGTCCAGCCATTGGCATCGCAGACGTTCGCCCAAGCCGCGATCGCTGCCCAATCCACGCCATCGACCGGGAAGCCCACGCCCATCACCGGCTTGCCGTTCTGGATCCGGCCATAGGCATAGGTGCCAAAATGCAGCGCCGGGTTCTCACTCCAGGTATAGGTGCTTTCGGTGCCGAGCCGGTGCGAGCCCGAACCACCCGGGAACGTGCTGTCAAGCCGGGGATCATAGACCTTCACCCATTTGCCATAGGCACCCATCACCGGCAGCCCGCCCGCGAAGCGCTTGCCATCCTTGTCAAACTTCACGTTCCACGCGATGGCCGCGCAGCCTGAAAGCTTGGCCGATGATCCCCAGCCCGGCGCGCCCGCCCAGGTCAGCGCCAGCGCCGAGCTTTCCGGACAGGCACCGAGCTGCGTCGATGTGCCGAGGAAGCCCGAATAGTAGCTGCTATCGGGGACGCCATAATCGAAGCGCGGCGCGATCGAATCGATGGGCCCGTGCCCGCAATAGACGTCCACGAACAGCCGGTACGGGTTCGGCACATCGTCCACCGTTCCGCCATAGGCACGATCATAGCGCCGCACCCCGCCGACATAGCCTTCGCCCATCACGTAAGGGCGCGGCGGCTCGACTTCGATCAGCACCTGGTTGGGGCTGCCGCGCGCGGGTGGCGGCTTGGCGAGGAGCTGCGCGGCAAGGCCTGCAATTCCGGCGATGGCGCCAGCAATTCCGGCAATGCCGCTCAGCGCCCCTGCCGTCGCGCCAAACAGCGTGCCTGCACCGGCCAAAGCTGCGCCGCCCGTCGCCACAATCGCAACTGCACCCGCGATCACGGCGATCACGCGCAAAATCTTGCTCATGCCCGCCAGCTCCCTACCACCGCATCGAGCGGGGCTTCCATTTCAATCATCCCGTTCGGCCAATCCTGATGCCAGCCCAGCAGCTTGTGCCGTCCGGCGTTGATCACGATCCCATCGAACCCTTCATCCGCCGGCAGAACGGCCAGATCGCCCACCAGCATCGCCGCCGGGGCAATCCGCGTGAGCCTAGGCTGCGCATCGAGCATCGCCGCCACATCAGGCCAGCCCCGTTCGGCCAGCACGCGGCGCGCGCCGATCGGCCCGCGCATCCGGGGCAAGGCTTCCACCTGATGGCCCATCGCGCGCAGATGAAACCGCGCCATGTGCACGCAGGTGACGCCCTTTTTCCAATCGAACGCGAGGCTGCGATATTTCGCCAGCGTGGCCTCCGTAGCCCGCTTGCGCCGAAGGAGATCATGCTCCGTCATTGAAACCGGTTTCCGCCGAAGTAGCCGCGTCCGACCGGGACTTGCCCGCTGGTCGCAACCGATTCGGTGCCCCAGGTGACCGAGATCGTCAGCCCGTTGGCCTGATCGTGCCCAGTCTCGCCCGACCAGATCGACTTGTGGAACGTGGGCGAAAGCGCGTTGCCCGATGCCCGGTTGAACAGGCGTTCGGCCATCGAGACCACCGTGGTTTCGAGCTCGCGCTGGTCCTTGCCCAGCCTCAGCACCGTCTGATCAAGCTGCCCGTCAAACTGCGGCGCGGGCGTGCCGATCACAGCCGAGGTAGTCGGATCGACTTCCGCGATCCACAACCGGATCCGCGACGTCTGAAAGCCCGGCTGCGAAAGCTGCGTCGGCGTGGCATCGCCCGCGGGTAGCAGCGTCATTGTCAGCGCGGGCACTTCATCGCCCACGCCTTCGCCCAGCGCATCGATCGCACCCAGCGTGCCGAATACCCCATCACGCGCGGTGAAGGTTTCACTGCCCCACTTGACCAGGCCGCCATCGCACAGCCGCACCGTGCCCGTGGGCAGTTCCAGCTTGGCGAGCGCGGCCAGCGTCACCATCAGCGCAGTTCCTCGATCGTGAAGCTGGGCAGGCTGATCAGCTTGCCCACCGGGATCTCGAAATTCACATCGCTGGTCAGCAGCCCTTCGATCACCGGACGCGCGATCAGCACTTCGGAATTGTTCGCCAGTGCAGTGCGCAGCGGCACGCCGAGCGTGAGCACGGCCTTGCCATCCGATCCCGCGCGAACGGGCCCCGCTACATCGTGCAGATAGCGGACGCCGTCTGCATCGGTCACGTTCAGCCAGTAGCCTTCGCGCGCCATCCAGCCCGGGGTCAGGCCCTTGAGCTTCAACGTGGTGCCCGCGCTGTCTGTCCCATCCACCACCGGCACGCCGGGGCTGCCCTGCAGGCCCTGCGCCAGCGGCATCGGCATGCGTAGCGCATCGGACTTTGCCCGCGTCAGCCGCGCCTTGACCACGCGCGCCACTTCCCATTCAAGCACGGGAAGCGTGAATTCCACAGTGTAACGGCTGCCAAGCCGGTTATACCGCTGCGCCGGCGCACCCGAGGCCGGGCGCACAGTGAACCCGAAATCGAGCAGCATCGGCTTGGCACTGCGCGGATAGACAGTGGCGGGCAGCTCGATCATGCCGAAAGGCTCCGCGAACCGGCGCGCCGCACCTTGTTATAGCCCACCTCGCCCCCCGCGCTGGCAATAGCCGGCGCCGCCCGCAGCACGCGCCCATCGACCACCACATCAAAGTAGGGGCTGGGAATTACCTGTACTTGCGAGCCACCGCCCGGCCCGGTGCCATTGCGATAGACCGCCGAGCCGCGCGGCAGGCTTACCAGTTCCGGCCCGCGCTCGCCCACCAGCGCGAGGCCGCCGGGGTGGAACCCGGTGCCGCCCGCATAGTGCGGCACGCTGTTGACTCGGGTAGCCAGCGTCTTGCCGAACAGACCGGTTCCGGCGAGCTGCGTGAAGAGGCCGATCGCGCTGCTCAGGATCGAAAGAAAATCACCGCTGCGGATCGAGTTTGCCATGTTCTGCAGCGCTGAGACGGTATCCTGCGCCATTTCGCCAAACGACTTGGCGATGCGCACCGTCTGCGTCTCGGTCTCGTCCGCCGTATCGTTGGCGGCTTTGTTGACCGTGGCGAACGACTTCTGGATTTCCTCGCTCTGATAGAACAGGTTTTCAAAGATCGGGCTGCGCTGCCCCGGCGCCAGTGCCGCCAGATCGCCCGCCGTACTTCCCAGCGAAAAGCCGCCGCTGCCTGAAAGCCGCGTCAGCGGGCCCTTGCCGGGGGTGAACACGCTGCCGGGCTTCAGCGGTCCGCCCAGCGTGGCACCGTTCCATGCCGCCGGATTGGCAGGCGGGGTCCTTGGTGTCGGAACCGGCGCCGCGCCGCCTTGCCCCGTCTGATCGAGCAGGACGCCGCCTATCGAAGTTACGGGATTGATCTTGTTCGCCACATCGTTGAGCCGCGAAAGGAACTTGCCCGCCGGACTGTTGGCGAACTTGGTCATCGCATCGATCAGCTTGAAAAACCGGTCGACCAGTCGATCGAGCGAATCCACGATCTTCTCGATATCGCCCGCGTGCTCGGCGACGGCGACGTTCCACTTCATTTCCAGCTTGCGCTGCAGGAACACGATCTTGTCCGAAGCGGCATCGGCCTTGTCGGCGAGATCCTTGGAAATGATGATACCAGCATCGGCCGCCTGCTTCATGAAGCTGCGGATCGCCGCCTCACCCTGGCCGAGCAGCGGCTCGAGGTCCTGCCCGCTCTTGCCAAACAGCGCGACTTCATAGCGCGCGCGCTCTGCCGGGCTGGCAACCTTGGCCAGCGCGCCGGCGATTTCGGGCAGGATCTGGTCCGCCGTTTTCAGATGACCGTTGGCATCGCGGACCGAGAGGCCGAGCTCGCTAAAAGCCGTGCTCTGTTTCTTGCCGCCCGCCGCCGCCTCACCCATCGAGCGGGTGAGCTTTTGCAGCGCCTTGTCCATCGTTTCCTGTTCGACGCCGTTCTGTTCGGCGAGCAGGCGGAACTGCTGCAGCGATTCGACGGTGACGCCCATCTGCTGCGCCGCTTCGGAAAGCGAGCTGGCATATTCAAGCGCGCCGGTGACGGCCTCTTTCAGCGTCGAGACAATGGCCGTGCCAGCGAATGCCGCCGCGCCGGCCACCAGCGCCTTTGCCATCGAACCGACCTTGAAACCCGCCGCCTCGGCCTTGCTGCCGAAGGTATTGACCTCGGCCGCGGCGCGCTTGGCGCCGGTTTCGAACGCGGCGCTATCAAGGCCCAGCGAAATCCGCAGCTGGCCGATAAACGTGCTCATGCGTCAGGGTTTCCCAGAGGTTCGGTTTCGGTAACAGGCGCTTCCGGCGGCACTGCCATCTGGCCCTCGCGCGCCATGATCGCCCGCTTCCAGGCGCGCAGATTGGCAAGACGGCGTTCGGCAGCTTCCTCCGGATCTTCAGGCGGGGCGGCCACGTCCATCATCACATGCAGTTCGGGCAATTGGTCCGCGCGCGGCAGCACGGCATTGTGCCAGACTAGCCACCCCCGGCGGCGGCGATAGCCATGGATCAGCGCGAGGATCGTGCGCGGGGTTTGCTTCCAGAAGTCTGACGGCTGCCCGCCGGCTTCGCACCAGTTGACAAGGACGGCATCCCAATCCCAGGCGTCTGGGGCTGCGCCTTTCCCTCCGCACTCGGATCGCTATCGACCTTGGGCCCATCCACCTTGGGCCCATCCACCTTGGGCATCGCGTTGTTGAAGGCGCGCATCAGCGCATCGCGCGCATCATCGCAGAGCATCAGGATATCGGCGGCATCCTTGCGCGAGACCAGCTTGCCGGGCGCTTCATCCACCGCTTCATGCATGGCATGGCGGAACAGCGTTGCCAGCCAGCCTATCCGATCCAGCCCGCCGACCAGCGATTCAAGCCCGACGCCGATCTCGTCCTCCGCCTTCAGCAGCACATTGCTGTTGATGCAGATCGCGATGATATCGCCTTCGAACGCGAATTCGGCCTCACCCTGCAGACGGTTCGCCATATCAGAGCAGCGGGCCGGAGAGCTTGATCGTCAGCTTCGACGACTGCTTGCCCTTCACCTGCAGGTTGTCCACCTGATAGCTGGCGATCACGCCTGCCGAGGTCATCGTGTCGCTGCCGCTTGCCGCGTTCTCGGTCCACTGGACGTAGATCAAGCCGCCCGCAAGGAACAGCGCATCGATCGCGGCATCGGTGCTCGATCCGCTGATGTGGTTCAGCGTCACCACCAGATCGCCGGGATCATAGACCCCATCCGGAATGTACTCCATCGCGCCGCCCGAGCTGCTGTGATCGGTGACGTCTACTGCATCGCGCGCCCGGTTGGGCGGCGCCACATCGGTCACGCGCGAAAGCGTCGTCGTCGGCGGATTGGCGGAGCCGATCTTGACGATCGCGCCGAATGCAGTCTTGCCAGCCATTGCTTAGGCCTCCTTAGATAGCCGAGTGGTAAAAGGTGAAATCAAGGCTCACCCGGTAGAGCCGCTGCCCCCCATCCTGTTCGCCTTCGGTGAAGCTGTTTTCGCTTTCGAGGAACCCGGGCCCGAAGCGGCTGCCGCCCCAGACGCCTGACCCTTCCATTTCATCGCGCACCGCCAGCGCCAGCGCATCGGCCTGCACATCGGTGGTGCCGTAGCAATCGAACTGGATGCGCGGATTATCGAGCCCATCGGGCCCTTCGTGCGTATAGTCCCGCCCCGGTTCGATCGTGTTCAGGATCAGGCAGGGATAGCCATCCGCGCGGTTCTTCTCGAACCAGCTCACCGCATTGCCGACCAGCGCGGCGATGGCCGTATCGGCCGCAAGCCGCGCCCGCAGATCCGCTTTCAGGTTCATCGGGCAGCCTTCCCGCCATAGCCGATCCCGCGCAGCAAGCTGCCCTTGCCTTGCGCGATGCGCTCGGCCTCGCGTTCAAGGCCCTGGCCGAGCAGCCGACCGATCTTGTCGAGCGCCACTTGCCCGCCTTCCGCCGCCCAGGCCTGCCGCATCCACGGATAGGGCGGCATGCCATGCGCCGGCGCCCCGAATTCGAGGAAGGCGCCATAGACTTCGGGCGTCGTCCCGATCTGATAGGGATAGCGCGGCGGGCCTTTCTTGCCCTTGACCGTGCTCTGCCGATCCGATTTGCGCGGGCGGTACTTGGCCACCCGCTTCACCTGCACCGAGGCGAACAGTTTCGACCGGTCCCGCCCGCGATCGACCTTGACGATCACGTTCTTCGCCAGCTCGCCCGATTTCTTGCGCACCCGTTCGCGCGCGATCGTGCGGATATCGCCCGCCGCCTTGCGCAAGGCGAACCGCCCCACGCTCTGCGCCGATTTGGTCGAAAGCTCGAGCAGCGAGGCCTGCACTTCGCGCCCACCGCTGAACGTGATGTGCTGGCGTGCCATCAGCCGAGACTCGCCATGACCGTGAATTCCAGTTCCTGCGGGGCCGGGCCGCCGATCGGCGCCACGCCGGTGATATCCCAGGTTAGGCCATCGCACTGCACCCGGTCTTTCATCGTCACTGCCCGCGCCGACGGATTGGCAAGCACGCGGATCGTGGCCGATTGCACCGCCTGTTCGCCCGCTGCGGCACGCCGTTCCGCGCTGGTGCCATACCGGATCGTGGCAAAGGCGCTGAACAGATCGGACCAGCTTTCCGCCGCACCCCCGCCCAGCGCGCTGCGCCCGGCGCCGTTGCGCTGGAACGTGGCGCGCTTGTTGCGAAGGCCTGCGGCAAGCATCACAGCGCCGTCGATGCAGCCGTGATATCGAGGTTCAGCACCGTGGTCGAAAGCGCAATGCCGAGCAGCGCCGGATAATCGCCGGTCACGTTGTCTGCCGCGGGCCGGATGCCGCCGGGCGTGCCGGATGCATAGTAGGCCGCGCCGAGCGTGAGCGTAGCGCCGATGGTGATCTGCCCGCCCGTCTGGAACAGGATCGGCTGCCCGGTGCTGGCGGCATGAAGCGCGATGCCCACCGGCACCCGCTGCCAGGCGCTGGCGCTGTTGACGTCAGCCAGCTTGTACGTTGCCGTGCTGCTGTCATAGGCCAGCACCTGCCCGGCCGTGATCGCCGCCCCGGCCGTGCCGGAATCGCGCCGCGTATCCGTCCCCGCGATGACACTCGCGGCGGTAATCGAAAGGTCCGCCATGTGAGGCTCCTATGTGTTGAAAGGTCAGGCGAAGCCCCAGTTGCCGCCGCGCAGATCGAGCATTTCGGCCACACCGACCGGAAGATCGGTCGTCTCGCGCGTTTGAAACCAGGCCGCTACAGTGGTGCGGATGGCTTGCAGGATCTTGGGCGGAATCGTCGTGTAGCCGCTGGTGAACTGCACAGTGATGGCATTGGGGCGGGTTTGAGCAGCCGGCCAGCTTAGGCCCGGTACCGGTACAAGCCGGGCAGGATTGCTGATGAGATCCACCAGATACTTCGATGCATCGAGCGTCTGTTCGGTGCCAGTGGTATCGTAATACTTGATCCATGCCACCGCCGTGACGGGGCCCTTCGGCAATTCAATGCTATCGGGAAAGGTATCGAGTGCGAGATTCCAAGTTTGCGCGCCAAATGCCTTGCCAGACATATCCTCGATGCGGTTGTTTGCTGCAGCGATCAGATTGGTCAGATCGCCATCGAAGCTGGTGTCACTGGCATCGATAGAGCACACACTGCGCAGATCGGCCGCCGTCAGCGGGGCGGAAGCGCCACTGATCTGCTGAATGCCCATAGCGTGCCCTGTTCTTGCCTAGTGCTGCTGCTTGCCGCGCCGCTGGCGCGGAGCAGGCTGATCTTCGACGATTTGTGCATCACCGCACGCGAGCAGATCGCTTGCGGAAATGCCGAATACGCTGAGTTCTTCTTCGGTCAGAATATCGCCGGAGCCGAACCGGCGTTCAGCAGGCGGCACCCAAAGAACCTGGATTTTCATGAACGCCCCCAAGGGAATGGGGCGGGTGACGACACCCGCCCCAAACCATTACGATGCCGCGTTGACGAACAGCTTGACCGCGCCCGTATCGACGAGGTTGCCGCCCGAGCGCATCCACGCGAGGAACGCCACCTGGCCGAGCTTCGCATAAGCGCTGTCGGTAAAGCGGAACATCGTGACGTCCATCACATCGCGGATCTTGTAGAAGCTGAAATCGCCGAACAGGATCGACTTTGCGCTGGCTGCCATGACAGCCACATCCTGGTTGATCGTGATCGGCGAACCGAGCAGCGTATCAGGCATGCCGCCCGGAACGCCGACTTCATACCCGGGCACGAAGATCGGACGATTCTGGCTGTCCTTCATCTTGCGAATTTCGCGCAGTGTCTGATCGTTGAACATCCACCCGCAGTTGCCGAGCTGGCGATAGGCCGGATCGACCGAGTGCTGCAGGTTGATCAGCGAATCGTAGATCACCGCGGTGACCTGCGAGGTGCTGTTTGCTGCCGTCACGCCGGTGGTAGCGGCCGTTACCACGCCGTTGGGCTGAGAGGAACCGGTGCCGGTGGTGAAGTACGTGTTGGTCGCGCGGCCGAGGCGGGTGCGCAGCCGGTTCATCACGAAAGCTTCGATATCGATCTGGCTGTCCTGCAGCAGTTCGAAAGGAACCGCCACAATCTTCGAGCTGAACTTGTAGACCGGCAGCGCCACCGTGCCGAAGCTGGGATCGGCAGCCGTGGCAGTGGTGTTTTCACCGATGAGTTCGCCGGTTTCCGACGTACCATCCGAAGTGGGATAGGACAGCGGATTGCCCATCGCCGTTGCGAACACATCCGAAACGGCGCGCATACCGCCATAGGCCTTGAGCGAATCGATCAGCTGGGCCGCAACTTCGGACTGCACCGTGTAGCCGCCCTGCGAGCTGGTGCCGACCGACATGGTGTTGAGGATCTTCTGCCGATCTTCGGCGCTTGCGCCTTCCACACCCTTGCGCAGATATTCGGCGAAGAGCCGCGAACCTTCGCTGCGCTGATCCTTAGCAACGCGGTGCGCCGCATCGATCACGCCTTCCAGTTGGTTTTCTTCGACCAGGCGTTCATTCGCATCCTGAATGCGCGTAATCTGGCCATCGATGCCCTCGAGCTCGGCGATGCCGGCATCATAGACCGCGTTGTCGGTGGCGGGGTTATAGTCCGGACGGTTGACGAACTCGTTCAGCGTCCGTGCCTTTGCCGCGCGCTGCTCGCGGAGAGCCTGAATGCTCATCTTTGCTTCTCCATAAAAAAGCCCCGCCAAAGCGGGGCCGGTTGACTGTCTGGCGCGGCGCGTCAGGCAGGAGTGTGGAGCATCAAGGCCGCGGTACGGCGCTTGCGCTCGATTTCGTTGGTAATCCGGGCAGTAGCCTCGTTGGCTGCCGCTGCACCCTGCAACAGGTTTTCGGGAATGATCCACAGCTTGCAGACAGCTTCGGGTTCGATATCGCCAGCCACCACTTCGCAGGCGCGCGCACCATCATAGAACGCGCAGTTCGCACACTTGATACCTTCACCGGCAAAGGGATTCGCGGCCATATAGTGCGCGCCATTGGCGCCGCTGGTCTGATCGAACTGGCCAAGCTCGCTGGCCACTTCCTCGACCGCCTCATAGAGTTGTGCCTGCCGCGCGCTCATGTCGGCGGTGACGTCCGCGCGCGGCTCGACCACCAGAGCAGCAACTGCCGGCGCATTGTCATAGGCCGAAAGATCCCACTGCACCGCAGCGCTGGGCGCGGCATCTGCAGCCACTTCATCGGCGAGGCCAAGCTCAATCGCTTCGGCACCGGTGAGCCATGTTTCCGCTGCCATCATCGCCGCAAAATCGGCAGGCTTGATGCCGCGCCGTTCGGCGGCAGCGGAATAGGTCTGCACAATGGTGCCGTCGATCTTTTCGAGCAGCGAGGCTGTTGCGGCAAAGTCGTCCGCATTGCCCATAGCAATCGACCAGGCCTTGTGGATCATGATCATGCCGCCTTGCGACACTACCACCTTGTTTGAAACCGAAGTGATAAACGACGCCGCGCTGGCGGCGTATCCGTCGACATAGGCGGTAACGTTGCCCGGATAGTCGCGGATGGCCTGCGCCATGGCGCGAGCGGCGAACACATCGCCGCCGGGCGAATTGATGCGGATCGCGACGTCGCCGCTCATGCCGCGCAGGGTCTGCACGAAAGTCTCGGCATCCACGCCGCCCCACCATTCGGCATCGGCCTTGCTCGATACGATCACGTCATAGAGATAGATCGTGCTGGCCTCTGCCGTCGCTTCGGCGCGGAACTGGCCCTTCTTTGCGTTTCGGGCAAAGAGGTTAAGCAGCTTGTTGCGGTGCATTGCCTGATCCCGTTGACTGGCCGGTGGAAAGCGCACCATCGCTTGGCGTACGCTTCAGGTTGAGTTTGCGGCGAACTTCCTCGGCGGTCATAAAGCCCGGCTCGCCCGCACGGCCCACGCCGATGCGGAACGATTCAAACATCGTCTTCATATCCGCGCGCTCGAGCTCGAACGTATCGAATTCCGCCACCTTGCCGGCAGAGCGGAAAAACTTGCGGTTGATCTCGGTCTGGAACTTGTGAAGGTGCTGGCGAAGGGTGAAACGGACAAAGCCCTGGCCCATGGATTCCACGCCGCTGCCCCAGCTGGTGGTCTTCTCCACATGGCCGATCATGAAAGGCGGCACGCCATAGATCCGGGCGATTTCCTCAATCTGAAATTTGCGCGTTTCCAGAAGCTGCGAATCTTCGGCCGACATGGTGAGCGGCATGATCTTGGCGCCATTGCCGAACACTGCTGGCTGATGAGCATTCGTATATCCCGAATAGAGCTGCATCCAACGGGCCTTGAGCAGCTCGGCCTTTTCCTGGTTAAGTTCCTGTTCGGTGGTAATCACCACATCGGGACGCGCGCCATTGGTGAAAAACCGCCCGGCATAGTCCTGCATGGCCAGCGCCACGCCGCCCGAAACAGACAAGGCATGGCGAAGCGGGCTTAGCCCGCGGAACCCGTTGAACCCAAAGCCGGGAACATGCAGCATATCGTCCTGATCAAAGACTTCGAAACCGCCGAATTCTCGCTGCACATTGTAGACAAGCCGCATGCGATCGGGCGTGACATAGACTTCGACCAAACGCGGATGCACCGGCTCGATCCCGACGATCTTGCTGCCGCGCCGAATGATTGGCGCGAAGGCATCACCATGGAAGAGCAGCGAGGCAGCGAGATATTCCCAGCCTGTTGCCGCTGACCAGCGCGGCATGAATTGCTCGTTAAGCAGCCACCACAGATCATCATTATAAAGCTGATCCCGGTCGCCGCTGGCCGTTTGGTTAAAGATATTGACCGGCAGGGCCGAAATCGCGCCGGCGATGAGATTAACGCAAGCGTAAGCTGCGGTGATCTGCATCACCGAAAATTCGGTCACCTGCGGCAGGCCCGCGATCGGCGCGAAAAAGTCAGCCCATGTGCTGGAATTGGTGGTGATCTGCGGCAATGGCGTCTGCGGCCGATCCGCTGCTTGCACGGGTGCCGCATCCGGCCAGCCCAGCACGGCAAGGGTGCGATCCCAAAGGCTCATACGAAGACCTGGAGCTCTTTCGGTGCAGCTGCCGCCACCGGGCCTTGCTCGAGCATCTGCACGGCGTTGAACAAGGCGATCAGGGGATCGATCTTGCTTGCGCCGGCGCTCTGCTTGCTGATGTACAAGTTGCTGCCCCTTAGCTCTGCCTTGGCGTTGGAGACGCACCAGGCCATCAGGTTCGATCCGTCATGCAACAGCATGCCGTCGCCCAGTTTGAATTCGATCGTCTTGATCGTGCCCGTGAGGCCCACGCCCTGCCGCACCGGCAGGATCGAGCCGCCGCGCTTCGTTACATCGTCGTAAGTCTCGAACCCGGCGGCGACCAAGGCTTCCACCAGCGTGCCGACGCCCCATGCGTCAACGCCGATTGCGCCGACTTCGGGCATCAGTCCCGTATCTTTCACCCGTCGCGCCAGCGCTGCCACCTGGTCGACGATCTCCTGCCCGGTCTCGGTCAGCGTTAGATCGCCGTCAGAGGCGAAGCCCAGCAGCGTGGAGGCGATGCGCTTGCGCACATCGAGCGCAGAGCGCAGCGCCCAGGCATGTGCCCAGGTGAGCCACCGGCCCGTTTCCTTTTCGCGGCCCGCCACGCAGGCACCGAACAGATCGTCACGCCCACCACTATCGATGCCCATCACCGCCACTTCGCAGCGCGCGAGCAGGGCATCGAGCGTGAGCCCCGGTTCGGCGGCATCCAGCCAAAGGTTAGCCCCGCTCCACCGATCGCGCCGCAGCCGCATGCCGATCTCGACATTCAGGTACTTGGCAAAGACCACCTGCAGCGAGGTATCCTCGCCTTCGCCTTCACCGGCTTCGGCCTGCGCGATCTTGCGCTGGATGAATTCGGCGCTGGTCGATTTGCCGATGTTCGGGTTCGTGACGTAGAAATTCGCCGGTTCGCGAAAGGTTTCGCTTTCCAGCATCTCTTCAGGCCATTCGTAAAGCATGGGCAGCGACGTCGGATCTTCGATCACGCCGTCGCGCACATCGCGCATATAGGCCAGCTTCTTCTTGAACACGCCCGCAGGCGGCTCATCGCTATGCGTCGTCAGCCAGAGCGTCCAGCCTTCTGGCCGGGCGGCCTGTCCGCCGGTGGCTTCCTCCACCATCGATTCGGCGCCAGCCATCTTGCCGAACAGCCAGGCTTCATCGAACAGCACGAACCCGGCCTTCTTGCCCCCGACCACGCCGCTATCGGCGGCCACGATCTTGAGTTCGGCCTTCGTCACCTGGTGCTGGATGATGCGGCGGTTCTCGATGATCTTGAGCAGCGCGCTCAGTTCGGGATCCGCGCGGACCATCTTGGCCGCGGGACCGAACGAATTGCCCGCGATCTCTATCGTCGGCGCGAGCACCAGCAGCTCGGCACCGTGGCGCCAGTTGAGGATCAGCGCCGTCAGCATGATGCCGGCGGCGATGGTCGACTTGCCGTTCTTCTTGGAGATGAGCAGCATGGCTTCCTTGACCATGCTGGCGCCCGTCTCAGGGTTTTGCGAACCGAACAGGGCCCGGACCAGATCGAACACGAAAGGCTCGCAGACCTCGCCCATCGTGGGCCAGGTGCCGTCGCGCCGCATCGGCATGTCGGTCATCTGCAGCGAACAGAAGACGCCCAGCGCTTCCTCGCCCCGATCGGGGAAAGGCGGCGGGCAAGGGATCAGGCTTTCGCGCGCAACGATACGTTCCCGCCAATCAGGACAGGCGGTCGTCCAGGCGGGCATGCGCTATCAATTGAGCAGCGAGGGCGGGGCTTCGCGCGGAGCGAAGCGGCCCCGGACATTATGCGCGGCGTCGCGGGCCTGTTCCTTCTTGCCTTGCGGTGCCGACATGGCGGGGCGGCGGCCGCGATCGCGAACATGATCGCCAAGAAGGCGCTGCTGTTCGGCCTGGATCATTTCGGCCAGCGCCTTTTCGGCAGTGACATTACCGCCGATGGCTCGTTCGGTTAGGCGGGCGAGCTGATCGGCCTTGACCTTGAGGGCCATGTGATCGCGCTGCTGCACCTCTGAAAAGTAAACCTTCCGCAGGGTTGGTTGCGAAAGACCAATGACGGCAGCGACGGTTTCAACGGCGTGGCCGCAAGCGAAGAGATTGCAGATACGCACGGAATTCTGCCGATTCCAGACATGCGCGGGCCGTCCCCGGCCACGCACACGCTCTGCAGGCTGCGGGCCGAACAGTCCATCGACCATCGGCACCGGCTGAAATTCCGAACTCACAAAAAAAATCTCCAAAGGGC
>Ga0214923_10001207_pt1 | contig 37319 bp, 19 predicted proteins | sample LL1510_MetaG_FD_177993 | JGI IMG/M metagenome (GOLD analysis project Ga0214923, IMG submission 177993) | Freshwater microbial communities from Lake Lanier, Atlanta, Georgia, United States - LL-1510 | ecosystem: Environmental > Aquatic > Freshwater > Lake | place: USA: Georgia | collected...
CCCTGACCCCATGGACTGAACGGCAGTCATGTAGACTCGATCCACATCCGGACGCTCCTCCCGATCCACTTTGACTGAAATAAAATCCCGATTCAGCACCTTGGCCACATCCTCACTCTCAAACGATTCCCGCTCCATCACATGACACCAGTGACAAGTCGAATACCCGATGCTTAGAAAAACCGGCTTATTTTCTTCCTTCGCCTTCCTCCACACCGCATCCCCCCACGGCATCCAATCCACTGGATTATGGGAGTGCTGCAACAAATAGGGACTCACCTCCCCAGCCAACGCATTCGTCTTCTTCACCCGCCAAACCTAGCCCGTCTTATCGCTTTTCGCATCCCCCGACATCCTGAATCATTCTTTTTTCTTTTTCTTCTTCTTTTTCTCCCCCTTGGCAGGTTCAGCTCTGTAACACGACTTATCATCCTCAACCGCAAATTGACCGGCCTTGCGCAAGGCAATGACCCACTCAGGCCCCACATCCTCCGGTTTTAACACCTTCCAGTTCGCCAACTCCTGCTCCGCCGACCACCCCGCAGGGATCGACTCCACTTTGCATCCCGACGCGGCAGGTACATAGGCACAGGTCCCGCCCAAAAGGAGATTGTTCTCATAATGATTGGGCGAAAGCTTGATCTTATCCAAAGGAGGTTGCGTGTCTGGAAGGGAACCGATCACGGATTCACCACCAGCTGACCGGATGAACCGATTGTCTTTGATCTGGCAATTCTCGGGCAAAAGAACCAACTGATTCTCAGGCCAATGTTTCTTATAGGAAAACCCAACCTCCAAATCCGCCCCTGCGTTGTTAACGGAAACGTTGCGTGCCAAGACCAGATCTTGGACTGGGGGATACTTCGCCACATTCACCTCACTCCCCTCCCCTTTTTTGCTCTTTTTTTCCTTCATGTTCGCTTGGTATCCCGACGTTAGAGCCGACTCAATGTACTCCCCCGTCTGAATACGAATTCCCCAATCACAACCCGACACGTAGTTCCCTTCTACCTTGTTATCGAAACCAGACATTCGCAATCCCTGAGCCCCCTCCACTCCCTTCCCGAGAATAATATTCCCCTGAACCACATTATGGGATCCTTGCCGGATATTCAGACACCCACGACTTCCCACGATCGTGTTGCTCAAGACCCGATTGTAATTCGACTTCAGCGAAATGATCTCCGTCCCTTCCCCGTCCGCGCCATCGAACAGATTCCCTTCCACCAAGCAGAAAGCCCCATCCTTATCCTTGGGATCAAACTTTCCCGGTCCCCACATCCGGAGAATTTCACGCCCGTTCCCGTCATCCAAGGGAATATTTTTAAAATAACAGCCCCGAATGGTGTTCGTGCGACTTCCGTCGATCGCATTCCCGAGTAGGGGATGCATGTTATTCTTACCCTTGAAGTAACACTTTTCCAAAACGTTGTTATCTCCACTGAAGTACGCCCAGTAATACTCATCCTCAAACGCGGGCGGATTGTAATCCACGACCGCACTGTTCAAAACCGTTCCGTGATGCGACTTAAAGTGAATCACAGAAAACTTTTCCGAGGCAATGCTGCCCTTCAAGAAATACAATCCGTCCACCACCACGTAGGGCGCGTTAATTTCCAACAAGGAACCGCCCGTGAGAATCGTCTCTCCGGGAACCTCAGCACGGATCGTCAGAGGACTCTGCTCCGAACCCCCACGCCCGATACTGATCTCCGCATCCGCCCAATTCCCTTTCGCTAACACAATCACATCCCCAGGACCTGCCGAGCTCAGAGCCCCGGCTAAGGCGGTTACATTCGGCACAGAAATCTCTCTGGCCCACATGGAAGAAAAACTAACAAGAAGGATACCGAGCATGGTTTTTTTCATTTTTTTGCTCCGTCGGTTGGGACTCGGGTAACTTTGAAGTTGTCGAATCGGATGTGGCTACGAGTGGTTCGAAACCCGAACCAACCCTCCCGATAGGGTTCAGGATCGTCGTAGGTGAAGATGAGTTCACCATCACGAAGAAACTGGATTTTCCTTCCATCGGCCACCAGTTCGATCTTCAAGGTTTTGTTTGGCACGTTCATGAATTTGGCTTCGGTGAGATCATATTCCGGCTTCAGAGCCTTGTCGTCCCTTGGTCGTGGATACCGACGGAACCGAGTGGTGGCATTCTCATTGGCCCCATATCCGACATAGTATGTCCGCAACGGGTCATACTTTTTAAAGTTCCCGCTCCGCTCCTTCGAACCGACGAAAAGATCCTCCGGGTTCTTGGGATCACTCGCCATCCAGAAGCAGTTTAGATCGCTGATCCGGTCGTTCGGTCCCCCTCTTTGAATCATGGTCGCATCGTAGGTAATTCGTACGGGGCCCGAGATCTTCTCCTTAAACCAAACCGTGCATCCCCCCTTGTCGTGTTCCCCGGGGGCATCGTCGATATCCAGTTCCCCGTTAATCACTCTGGTTTTCCCGCTCGGCGTCTGCTCCACCACCCAACGGGAAAGATCTCCGGAAAATTCATCCTGAAAAAGAATCTCCTCCGCCTTCAGCGGGATAGCAAACATAGCAGCGAAAAACAGAACCCCAACAATACAGGTGGGTTTCATGACAAGGATAGATCCATTCAAATCAGTCGGAGGAAGGCTCGCTTGTCTCGTCCTTGCTCTTCTTTGTCTTCTTGTCCTTCTTTTTCTCACTCTTACCACCGTGTCGTCCTGTACCATCCCCGTCATCCAGAATTCCGCCGGCAGGATTCAATTTGTCTAAGGCTGCTTGGAGTTTTACCCGTTCTGCCACCGCCACAGGATCCGTGCTGTCCACAGGCACAAGCTTCTCCTCAAACGGAGCGCCACTCATGTCGTACAACTCCCCTTTTTCATTCAATTTCCAGTTCATGTCGCGCACATACCACATTCGTGCCAACTGCACATAGGCCCACTCCCGGGGCATGCCCTTCTCACCCTTGATCTGAGGCAGGAAACTGTGCCCGTCGATAATCACGTTTTCAGGAAGCTTGGCTCCTGCTGCTGCCGCAAACGTGGGTACGTAATCGGAAAAATCGATCATATCCATACACACTTGGCCGGCCGGAGTCGTGCCAGGCCAGTTGACGATCATCGGAACCAGGCTTCCCCCCTCGAGCATGGATCCCTTAGATCCATTAATTTTTTTCTCTCCCACCGTCGAAATAGCCGCTCCGCCCTTAGCCGTTCCATTGTCGCCAACATACACGATCAGAGTCTTCTCCCGTAATTTCAGCTTTTCCAGCTCCGCGATTAGCTGCCCGACCAACTTATCGTGGTAAACAATGTTATCTGCATACAGCTCCTTATCAGTTGCCCCCTCTCTACTATCGGGGGTCGGAAGAATATCTCCATGGATATGGGACATCGGATAGTAGAGATAAAAAGGTTTGTCGTGGTTGCGGGTGATAAAGTCCACTACCTGCTTCTGTAGCAGATCAGGCATGTACTCCTTGTCCTTGAGCTCCACCAGTTTCCCGTTGAGGGTGTAATCCTTCCCCTTTGGTTGAGTGTTCCAATAGATGCCGCTCCCTTTAAAGGTCAGATATTCGTCGAAACCAAAATCGGAAGGCATGAGGGGAAGTTGCCCCCACTTTCCGAATGAGGCTGAAACATAGCCCGCTTCCTTGAGGATTTTCGGCATCATGGTCTCTTGTTGAGGAGTAAACCCTCCCGTCTTGTCCTGATTCACCGCCCCGGTGCGGAACGCATAGCGTCCCGTCAAGATCAGTGCCCGGGAAGGACCGCAAAGTGGGGCAGCATACGTATGAGTGAACTTCATTCCCCCTGCTGCTAAGGCATCCAGGTTGGGAGTTTTGTACTGATCCGACCCAAAGCAGCTAAGGATGTCGGCCCCCAGGTCATCCGATAGAATGAAAATGATGTTTGGCTTGCTCGCTCCTGTCGCTTTCGGAGTGGCGGTTTCCTCAGCCCGTGCAAGGAATCCAAAAAATAAGACCAATAAGATAGATAAACATTTTTTCATGGATGATCTCCTTTGTTTTACTCTCCGTCTCCCGCTTTATCCTTCTTCTTTTTCTTAGCCTTCTTTTCGTAACCCGATTCCGGTGAACCTTCATCACTCATTTGGGGTTTAGCTTCTGGGAGTTTAGCCAAAACAGCCCGTAGCTGGGCGACCAACTCTGGATTTTCACCTGCCACATTCTTCTTCTCCAACGGATCGGCCTGGTAATCGTAAAGTTCGATCGCTGCCTTGTCTGCGGGCGTTCCAGGTTCCTTCCACTCCACCAATCGATATCGATCGTTTCTCACCGCCCTCCCGATCAACTTCCGTTTGGTATCTTCTGATTTGTCCGCACGGGGATAGGCATGCAGCACGTAGTCATTCACTTTTTGGCTCGGATCTTTCAGGATCGGAACAAGACTTTTTCCGTCTAACCCCATCCCAGCGATTCCAGTCTCCGGCAAGGTTTGTCCGGTCAACTCCAACAAAGTGGGATAGAGATCGACCGTCTCAATCAGGGCTGATGTACGTTGCCCCGGTTTTATACCAGGACCGCTAATCAAAATCGGGATTCGGGTCGCCTGCTCGTAGTTGGTGTGTTTGCACCACATGCCATGGTCACCCAGATGCCAACCGTGATCTCCCCAAAGGACAACGTAGGTGTTCTCAGATAGCCCCATCTCATTTAGGGCTTCCATTACCTTCCCAATCTGCGCGTCAGTGTAACTCGCCGCTGCATAGTAGCCGTGGATCAAGTTTCGAGCATAATCATCGGGGAAGGGTAGTTTATCCACGGGTAGCTTCTGATACTGCATGATCTCCCCTGAGGTGGTTGGGGCGTAGGCCGGCGCTCCTTCGGGAGCAGTGCGAAACTCCGCAAGCTGAATGTCGGCAGGATTATACAGATCCCAATACTTCTTGGGTGAAACGAAGGGAAGATGAGGCTTATGAAAGCCTACCATTAGCATGAAGGGTTGATCTGGTTTGGCTTTGAACTGCTTCAGGCGCACCACGGCTTCATCAGCAATCTTTCCATCGGCATAAAAGTTGTCTTCGACTTCCCCGGACTCCGTTGTGGTTCCTTTTTTCTCTCCCATCGGAGCCCGATTGGTCTCGATGGCATAGGTCTCCCCCTTGGGCTCCCAATGCTTAACCGACCAAGTGGGCTCATCATTCAGACTCGGATGGTAAATCTTTCCCAGCCCTTCCACTTCATATCCGCTTTTCTTGAACGTCTGCCCCATCGTGACGGCGTTGGAATAAGGAGGAATATCCCGGAAATAGGTCTTCAAGTCATAAAGCCCCATCGTTTGGGGACGAATCCCGAGCATGAGGGAGTTGCGGGACGGACCGCACACCGCCTGATTTACATACGCTTTTTCAAACAGCATCCCGCGAGCCGCCAACTTGTCGATGTTCGGCGACTTGGCAATTTTATCTCCATAGCAACCCAACACCGGCTTCAAATCATCCACCGCAATAAAAAGAACATTCGGCTTATTCGTCGCTGAAAATCCAAATTCACCCAAAAGACACATCCCAAGGAATAATTTTGTTACAATTTTACGCATAATACAGTTTCCCACGATTCGTTCTCGAAAGAAAGAGCTTGTTAACGAGTTAACTCTTTTTCTTTTTTACCTCTCGAGACAGTGCCCGCCGAGGATACATCCGAATGCGAGAGTTTCTCGTGATTTTCGAAAAATAAATTGTAAGATTCTTTAATGTCCTCCCCTGTTCTCCTGATTCCCATGACCTCGGAAGAGGGCAAAGACTTCCTACCTCCTGCCGTCCAAAATAAGCTCAACTCCCTTTCCCTACGCCAAGTCCCTGTCTCCCTACCCCTTGCCGATCCAGCATCTTGGAAGTCGGTTCTCGAAAAACATCAACCCAAAGCCCTTCTCTGTGCTTGGGGTTGCCCTCCACTCCCCGACGACCTTCCCGTCGGCAAACCCGACCAACTCCGCTATGTCGCCTACCTCGCCGGTAGCGTGAAAAAGCTCGTCCCCCGGAAACTGATCGAGAATGGCCTCCTCGTCACTAACTGGGGCAATGCCATCAGCCGGACCATCTCCGAATGCGGCCTCCTCCTCATCCTCACCGCGATGCGACGCTCCGCTTACTGGAACGTTGCCATGCACCGGGACGGAGCTTGGAAGGACGGCATGAAAACCGTGACCCAGAGCCTATTCTGCCGAAGCATCGGCCTCCACGGGTTCGGCGCCATTGCCCAGGAAATGATCCCGCTCCTCCGCCCTTTCGATGTCTCGATCTCCGCCTTCTCCCCCAGCGTTCCGGACGCCGTCTTCCAGAAATATGGCGTCACCCGCTCCACCTCCCTTGAACATCTATTCTCCCAACATGACATCGTTGTCGAACTCGCCCCTTACACAGAAAAGAATCACCACATCGTCACTGAAAAACTCCTCCGCTCGATCCGCCCCGGCGGCGCCTTCATCAACATCGGCCGAGGCGCCGTCGTCGACGAAGCTGCCCTCATCCGTGTCGCCCGCGACCGCGCTGCCGACCTTCAGATCGGCCTAGATGTCTATGAAAACGAACCTCTGCCCAAGGAATCCCCCCTTCGCGGCCTGCCCAATGTCGCCCTCCTCCCCCACATCGCCGGCCCTACCAAAGACCGACGTCAGGACACCGCCTCCTTCGCCATCGAGAATCTTCAACGCTTCCTCCAGAGGAAACCCCTCGAATCCGTGATCACCCTCGATGTCTATGACCGCGCCACGTAATCCAAATCGTTCTTTCCTCACCTGCTTCTCGACGATGGGTTGCACGGAACTCACCCTTACCCAAGTCCTCTCCCTTGCCGACCAGTTCTCGATCGACTGCCTTGAACTCCGCTCTCTTGAAAACCGGATCGACCTCCCCGTATACCTCGCCGAACAACACGGAGGCCTCCCCGCTATTCGCAGCTCCCTCGCCCACCACCCAGCCCGCGTCCTCGGCACCTCGTTCAAACTCGTCGGCGACACCGAAGCCGGCCGCATCACTCTCCTCTCCTTCGCTCAACTGGCCGAACAGATCGGCACTCCTTACCTTCGCATCTTCGGTGGCGGCACCTGGGGCACTCCTCTCACCGACGAAAACTACCGCCAAGCGGTCGAAGTCCTCAACTGGTGGCAGGAGCAGAAAAAGAAAAACAAGTGGCAGGTAGAAATCCTCATCGAAACCCACGACGCTTTCTCCGCCACACCTCCCCTCCTCAAGCTTTTCGAACTTCTCGGCCGCACCCATCCCATCATCTGGGACTCCCACCACACCTGGCGCCTTGCCGGCGAAACCCCCGCCGATAGTTGGAAACATCTCAAGCCCTACACTCGCCACGTCCACATCAAGGACAGCATCCTCAAACCTTCCGCCCGCCACCCCTACAATTATGTCCTGCCCGGAACCGGCGAAATGCCCGCCCGCCAAGTTCTCGACCTCCTCCAAAAGGACAATTTCAGTGGAGCCGTCTCACTCGAATGGGAAAAAATGTGGCATCCCTATCTCACCCCGATTCAGGACGCCCTCTCCGCCTGCCAAAAGGAGAAGTGGTGGTAAAAAAATCCGAAACATCTCCGGATCCTTCCTGGGGATATTTCGACTGGCTCCGCGTGGCCGAGGAAGGCCTTCGTCCTCTCTCCAAACTGATGAAACCGGGCAAGGCCGACCTGCCCATCATCGGAAAACCCAGCAGTCACGGAGTCCAGGCCGACCGCCTCGAATCCTTCTCCCGCCCCTGCCTCTGGGCCGCCCATTGGCTCCAAACTACCCCCACCACCTTCCCCGCCACTGCACCCGAATCCCTCTCGCGTAAAACGATTGCCGATTGGTTCCGCCAAGGCCTGCTCCTCGGGACCGACCCCTCCTCCTCGGAATACTGGGGCCCAACACAGGACAACCACCAGCACACCGTTGAAATGGCAGCTCTGGTGTTGGCCATCGAAATCGCCCGCGAGTTCCTTTGGGATCCACTCTCCAAGAAAGAAAAAGAGCAGGTCGCTCAATGGTTCGCCTCAATTCGCGGAACCAAACTTCATCCCAACAATCACCTCTTCTTCGGCGTCCTAACTCTCTCCTTTTTGGAGAAGGAAGGCTTTGGCCAGAAAACTGACGCCCCACAGATCAGCCAATGGCTCGATACGCTCGAAACTATGGCCATCGGCAACGGCTGGTTTCGCGATGGATCCAACCAGACAGTCGACTACTACAACGCCTACGCCTTCCACTACTACGGCCTCTGGTGGAGTCGACTCTTCGGCCAAAACGATCCCACCCGCACCAAACGCTGGCAAAACTTCACCCGCGAATTTCTGCCCGACTACGCACACTTCTTTGCCGCTTCTGGTGAAAATGTTCCTTTCGGCCGCTCTCTCACCTACCGCTTCAACGCAGTTGCCCCCTTTGCCCTCGCCGAACTTTGCGAATGTTCTCCACTTCCCCATGGCCAATCCCGAAGGATTTCCTCAAAAAACCTCCACTTCTTCTGGAGTCACCCCATCCAACAGTCTCAAGGTCTTCTCAGTTTGGGCTGGATCGATGAATTCATCCCTCTGACTGAACGCTACTCCTGCGGAGGATCCCCCTACTGGGCGGCCAAGGGCCTCTCCGCCCTCCTACTACCTCCCTCCTCCCCCTTCTGGCAGGAACCGGAAGAGCTAATCCCTTCTGAGATCTCCGACTTCTCCAAACCGCTTCTCAAAGCCGAACTAGTCGTTCGCTCGATCCAAGGAGAAATCGAACTCCTCAACGCCGGCACCGCCATCTCCAAATCCAACACTGTCTTCGGTCCCTACAAGTGGGGGAAACTCTCCTACCGCACCGGCGTCGGATTCGACGTCCAGCTTCCCGACGGGCTTTACCCGATCGACTCATCCCTCACAGCCCAGATGGACGACGGATCCCTACATGGCCGCCAGCAGACCCGCTCCCTTGCTATCGAAAAAGATCACCTCACCTGCTCCTACCCTCTCGGGGATTCCGTGGAGATCGAAACCCATCTCTGGTGGAACGGCTCGTGGCAACTCCACCTCCACCGCTACAAGGTCAAACAACCCTGCCGGCTCTTGCTTGGGGGGCAGAGTCTTTCCGCAAAGGATTCAGAGGATCTGAAAGAGAAATCCTCCTTTCCAACCCTGTCTTGGAAAAACTCCACCTATCATGTTGCCCTCCAATCCCTGCAAGGTTTTGCCAAGGCCGGATCCCGAAGGACCATCGTCGGAAAACAGCCGCGCACCCACCTCTACGCCCACAACAGCGTCACCCTCTTTCTGGAGACAGATTCTATCTCTGGGGATGGCTGGCTGGCCGCACTCCACGCCGTCGCCCAAACCTCAACTACTTTGGGTCGCTGGGAATTAAGCGAAACCAAAGCCGGCAACTGGTCCCTTAAAAATCAAAAAGGCGAACTCTGGACAGTCCAACACCCCTCGTTGCCGAAAATTTAACGTTTCAGGGTTAACTTCAAACTCGTCGGATCCGCCACCAGCACTCCGTGACAGGCTGGAGCAAATTCCTTGGCCACCCGCAAAGCGTCCTGATTTTTTTTCTGAGCCTTGGCATCCGACTGAATCGGCATCTGGATGACAACTTCCCCCGGCTTGACCTCCACGCCCACCTTCATCTCAGGCACAGGCACATCTTTCTTGCCGACTGGATTTGCATAGGTCGCCATCCCTTGCAAAACCGTCCGCAACAGAACATAGTCCTTCTTCCATTTCACTTCCGGAACAGACGCTGGAAGCTGGATCGGCACCCCCCAGCCCAGCTCCTGATTCGCCATTTGCGACTGCCAATCCTTTAACATCTCCGCCAAGGTAAACTCCTCCTCATACAAATCGTATTTCACGATGTCCGTTACCGCGTATGGCGGCAACTCCAGGGCCTTCACCTTATCCCAATCCCTCCGTGTCAACCCCACCCAATCTGGCAGTTTACCCAATCGCAATCCCAGTTGTGCCTCATACAACGACTCCGGAGTCACGGGGGCGCCGGGACACTCATTCGCCTCGACGGAATCCTCTTTCAATTTCACCGGCTTGCCATGCAAACCCACAAAGAGTGGTTTCACAAACTTGGCCTCTTTCCCCTTTTCATAGTTCCAAAAGTTGATCGGTTGCTCCTCCTCGCTGTCATAAAAAAAGTTCCAAAATACCATCCAACGAAGATGATTCGGAAAGGACGGTGCCGGTCCGCCGCTACGCGTCATCGTCCCGCCATCTACACGGTCGATCAGTGTCGCATAAGGCCCGTTCCCGTGAGAATCGATCGTCGCCGTTTTGATCATGTTCCAACGCCAAACCACCGTACCCGCAGAACGATTTCCCGTGGACGCCCCATGCTGTGCCGACGACATCTCTTCTGTTAACCCCGTCAGGTTGAAGGAGCAGTTGGATCGAATTGCTACATCGTAGTGGCCCATGTTTCCCGCAAAACGGGTCTCGAGAATGGAACAGGCCACGGCATCCCGCAGATACACCCCAGTGTTCACATTCAGAAAGGAACATCTCCGTACCCAACCATTTGCCACCCCCTTGAACTGGATTCCATCCCACCCCTCGTCATCCAAAGCCGACCGATGATGCACAAAGGCCCCCCTCCATCCTCCCTGTAATGCCATATCCTCCACACCCACCTGCTCGATCAAATTGACAGGCGACACTTTTGCCTCAAAATCCTCACCCAAATTCACGAGCACAGGCTCTTTCAGAATCAGACTCTCTCCCTGAATCTCCTTCACCTGATGCAGCTCGCTGATACTTGATCCGTCTTTGATGATCCGTGTCCAGGTCGGATCAGGCTGCAACCCCGCCATCAATTCGTCATCCAACTTCGGTGTTCCCGCCTTCAACACCACCCAGTCCCCCACCTTAAAGCCTTCAGTCGACTTGACTGGGACCACAAAACTCCCGCGCTTCACAGCTCCTGTAACCGCAGCGGATTTCCCCCCTTCCTTCTTACCTCCCTCAGTCCCCTCAAACATGAAAAAGTATGGAATCTTGGACCAGTCATCTTTACCGTCCGCGTCTTTCGTTCCTTTCGGTACGGCATAAGGCCCCGTTCGGTAACCTGAATGGATTGCCCGGATGACCGTCCCACCCTTTCCACATCCGGCCCCTCGAATCACCACACCGGATTTGGAGATTCTAATCACATCCGCCTTATTTCGATCTGCCCATATCAGAAATTTACCCGCAGGAAACAGAACCACCCCACCCCCCGCTTTCTCCGCAGCCGCCACCGCCTTGCGGATCGCATCCTCGTCTGAAATCGCATCGTCTGCTTTCGCACCGTAATCCGTGACCTTGAAGACAGGCCCCTGCACATCGGGAATCCCCTTCTCCCCATGCTCATACCCCGCATAGGAATAGTCGGTCAGAATCTGCGCTGGGGAACGATCGGTGGCCGACTGGAAACTTTTCCAGTGATCCGACTCTTTACCCTCACTCCATCCAACCGAACCCGCCCCAAGTACGAAGGCCATCCACACACCCCAATAGAAAAAAGTGTTCATCATAAAGGTAAGAGTAGTGCCAAGAAGACCCCCCGCGACACCTCATTTCTGAACTGGTGTCGAAATCCAATCCTCCACATCCGCTTTCTCCATCGGAGCAAACTCTTTCTGGGCGTTACGGATCGCCTCATCCTCATACACCACCGCCCCGTCATTCAACCAAACACGAGCCTCCTTCGAATCAAACTTGGTGATCTGCTTCTCAGCCCAGCACTTAGGATTTTTTAAAAAAGGAACAAGATAAAGCATCGCCTTCCTCAAACTCCCCCTGCCCCCTTCTCCTTCATGACTCCAAAGATCAATGCCTAAAGACCGGGCCATCACCGCCCCCTTGCAGATATTTTTCAAGTTAAAGCAGCTGTACGACCAGCTTTTCGTCCGAGCCAGCTCCCTCGGCTGTTTTCCCTCCGGGGTGATGTGAGCGTCCAAACGGGCAGGCAATGACTCTCCCAGCACTTTCCGCGCCTCGTCCTCTTTCTCCGCCATCACCAGTACGGCAGCCAACTGCACGTCATAAGCCGCCCCGTGATTGTTCGTCGCTTTCTTTTCATCCAAACCAATCTTGCTGGTTTGCATCCACTCCCCGTATTGAATCCACCAGCTCTTCATTTCCTCTCCGTCTTTCGTTGTCCATGCGGGGCACTTTTCCAGCAACTTCAGCACATCGGGCAGGCTCATGAAACCCCGCATATCGATCAGACCGCTACCCCTTCCTGTTGCCTTACCGGGAACACTTTGACCGTAGTTTAGATGAGGATTCATCTTGGTCTCCTCATCCAGAAAGAATCCCCGCAAAAACCGAGCTGCCTCAGCTCCGTACTTCTCATCCCCTGTTAGATAATAGGCCAAGGCTAGATACTCCACCGCATGGATCAGCTCGCTCAATTTCTTCTCATCCGATGCCTTCACCGCGTCCGGATTTGTCTCCCCATCCCGATTGATCCAAGGCAACCCGTCCGGCTTGCTAGGATCCGGCCAGAAATACCGTCCAATGCTGAAGTAGTCGTGCGGATCTCTGCTAACCTGTAAGTTTTCATTCTCCGTGATCGTGATCACCGGCCTCCCCACCCTCTTGTCCGCCTCCTTCACGATCTTCGTCGCCATAGCCTTCGCTTCGGGCGGAAGATTAGGATCCCCCTTCCCTTCGTAAGCCGATTTCAACTGGCCTAACCGAGCTTCCTGCATCAGAAGAAGTTTTTCTGCCGCTTGGAGGCTCGCGCAGAGCCCCCACAAACCGATAAAGCAAACGAATTTGAACAAGAACTACTCCCCGTCATCCTTATCCGTTGTTTTCGCGCCTGCGGATGCCTGCTCTGGACTTACCAATCCAAGTTTTTCCAAGAACTTCAGGCTCTCTTCCTCGATCTTGGCTTTTGCGACCTTCCCCTTCTCCCCCTCCTTGCTCGACTGAGGAGAGTGCGGGGCATCGGGAAAAACAACCAACTCACACGAGTTCTCATTGGCTTTCATTTTATCCGCAAAAGCCTGTGAGTTTTCAAACTTCACCGTCTTGTCTGCCGTGCCGTGAAACACCAGTGTGGGCGGCATCTTGGTAGGCATCCGAGTGGTGACCGAAAGGTTGTTCGCCCGGGCTTCGTCATTCCCGAAACGCTTTGGCCCCCCATACCCGTTCGTTCCCGTATCTGTCACTGGCCAGAGAAGGATCAGCCCCGTTGGAGGAGGGTTGGGGACAGGATCGGAGGCCGTCTCGGGCTTCACGGGATCAGGAATCGCAGTCCAAGCCGCCACATGACCTCCAGCTGAGGAGCCCTGTACGACAATCTTGGCCGGATCCACTCCCAACTCTTGTGCGTGATCCTGAATCCAACGCACCGCAGCCCGACCATCCGCCACGCAATCTTCCGGTTTGGCATCAAACCGTTTGCGGGTTCGGTAGTCGGGAGCTACTCCCACCAGACCATATTTTGCCGCCCACTTTGCATAGGTAATACTCTTGGATGGCGTTCCACTGCTCCAACCTCCTCCGAAAAAAGTGACCAGACAGGCTCTTTTGTCCGTCGCTTTCCAATCCATCGGTTTGACCACATGAAGCCATAACTCCATGTTCCCCGCCTTTTTAAAAACAAAGGTTTCCGCACCAGGCAAGGTCAACGGAGTGACCTCATTCGTATCTGACGGGAGAACAAGGCTAGGAACATTTTTCTCTGCCCAACCGCAACCTATCAGAAGAAAAGAGAGCAGAAGATGTAGGGAGAAACTTCGGATCATAAACTTAATGTAAACATTGGCGGGCTATCCCACAAACTTGAACCCCGCCGCCTTAGCGGAGGTTAACTGCTCTTGCGGCGTAAAAGACGGGTGGCAAAGAGCCCAGCTAATCCCAATCCCAGCATAGAACCCGTGGAAGGTTCAGGAATGGCCATTAAGTTGAGCGTGCGCAGGCTGCCTTCTGTGCCGGTGACTACTTGGAAGCCACCGTTCGGAAGATTAGCTGCTGCCCCACCATTAAAGGCGGTGGAGTTTATGTTAAACAAGCTGGTCAAGTCGGTTACTCCAGCGCCAACTCCAGTAAATGAGTCAGCCTTCGCAATAACCCATGTATACGATGTCGACGTGCTGTAATTGGCAATCGAAAGACTTTCTAAAACCAGATTCATTTGGCCAGTGGAAGAAAGAGCACTCAGATCAAGTGCTCCAGTTACAGAGAACACGTCCCAGTTTGTTCCAGCTGTGCCAGTCGCATTGTCGATCTGCCACTCGTACGTCGATCCTGAAGCCCAACTGGAAGAGGCGGCCGTTAACGTTCCAGGACTATTTCCGGGAGTCAGCAAGGAACCGCTCTTGAGGGTGACTGCACCGACGATTCCAGATCCACCCAGCAACCCATTGCTTTCCAGAACAACACTGCCTGCCGTTCCGTTCACAATCAAATTACCTCCCGAGTAGACGGTCGTGGTGCTGTTGTTGAGAAGAGTAGCCCCAGACTTAACATCGAGGGTTGCAGTTGCAGTGCGCGTAGTGGAGGCGGGACTGACTCCACCATCAGTCGAAACTGTAATATTTGTCGATGCAGTTACGTTTCCATACAAGTTCAGCGAACCACGATCCAATAAGGTCGATCCCCTGTAATTGTTGCCAGTTCCTTGGAGAGTTAAAGTGCCATCCCCTGTCTTCTGGAGAGCACGCTCACCAGTCGCTCCGGTGTCAGTCAAATTGCCATCCACGTTGAAGCTACCTGCTCCAGAAAATGTCGTGGTGTTAACGTTCGTTCCTCCAATTTCAACATTTCCGTCGAAATCCAGAGTCAAATTCGAACTATTTACGGTCAACGTCTTCCCGCCGCTGGCCGCAGTTGTGATGTTGTTGTTGGCGTTGGTGAATGTCAGCGTGACAGCACTTCCACTGCTGTTAGTGAAGATCATATTATTACCAGCGGTGCTCGCTGTTCCATAGGAATTTGCCCTGTAATTTCCACCTACACCGAATTCAATCGTGGCCGTATCTGCACTCCCGCTAGCGCCAAGAAGGGATGTGTTTGCCGAGAGAGCGCCCGTAGCCATCAATTTCAGAAGACTTCCCGAATCTTTTACTGTCGTGGTTCCGCTATAGCTATTATTGCCCGAAAGGGTCCAATCCCCGCTGCCGTATTTGTTCAGAGAGATCACATTCCCACCGAGGTCAGAAATCGCTCCAGCCAACTCTCCTGTTCCAGCTGTAGCTCCCTGAAGGGTGATGGCTTTTGCGCCAACCCCAGTCGCGGTCATCGCACTGGTAAATTTCAAGTTTCCTGTGCCAGACTGATCCAAGATCGCCCCACCGGATGTTCCCGCCAGGTTGATCACCTTGTCGGAAGTTTCCCCCGTACCAGTGTATCTCAGAGCTGTGTAGGCCGAAGAACTGGAGCTTCCGATGTTGATTGTTCCGTTCTTACCCAATGAACTGTTTGCACCCGCATTACCAATATTATCGGTTCTTAGATATGTGTACTGTCCTGAAGTCCCGTTCGTGATTGTGATCGCACCACTGAAACTGTTGTTATTGTTTCCAAGGACTACGGTTCCGGAGCTGCTGGTGCCTATGACAACGCTGTTTACGCCGCCGTTTTCATTGATTACACCATTGAGGGTTAAAGTGTTCGTATTGTACCCCCCGAAGGTGAGCGTTTTCGACCCAACTCCCGTACTGTTGATATTTCCGCTTAACGTCAAACTGGCGTTTGTGGCTCCGTTGGCGAGGAGGCTTAGACCTCCTGTTGTGCCAGCCAAGACAATAGTCTTATCCGATGTTTCATTTGTCGTTCCAATCCAGCGCAGTCCCCCAGTCGTGGTTGCAGAAGGGCCGCCAACAGTGATCGTTCCACTGGTTCCCAGCGAGCTGTTCAGACCATTTGAACCAAATTTGTTAAAATATAGCGTACCGTTACCCACACTTACTCCACCGCCGAAGGAGTTGTTTATTCCCGTCAGGTAGTAACTGATTCCGCTGTTGCTGAACATCATCGACCCAGCTCCTGCAATTACCCCAGAAGCTGTGACACTCCCAGAGTTGGCGTTAAGCCTTAAAGTGCTGCCATTATCGATCTGCCAGTTGTTGGCGACATCCAAACCCGTACCTTCTGATCGGACATAATTAGTGATAGCCCCCGCAGAGGTGATCGTGCCCGTTCCGAATGCCGCCGCGTTGCTGAAAGTGATTATTCCTGTACCTGAATTATTTAAGGTGGTTCCACCCGAATAGGTATTCGCTGCCGAGAGCAAAATTTTCCCAGAGCTTGAATTATTCAATACCAGTCCGTTGGCACCGCTCACCACCCCATTCAAAGCCACAGTTCCCGACGCACTGTTCGTAATATCCAAGGCCACCCCGCTGGCACTGCTATTGGTGATATTGGCGTTGACTGTTAGTCCAGAGGAACTTTGACTGCCGAAATAGAATTTTGATCCAGAACCGATATTAACACGGATTGGAGCCGTCGAATCAATCGTTACACCACTACCGAATACAGAATTCGTTACTGACGACGCCCCTGCCCCCAACGTGAGGCTGGATCCAGTTCCACCAACAATATTCATCGTGCTCAATGTAAGCGATGCAGTTGCCGGAGCAGCATTAAGGCTACTCAGAGCTAGATTCACGTTGTTACCCAGAGAGACAGCCGCTTGGTTTGTAACAGAGCCAACAATTGCGTTGGTTCCTGTTATGTTTCTTAAACCGGACGTAGTCGTCAGCGTGTACCCATCCGTCGCGAAATTGAGGCCGCTCACAATCATCGAACCACCCATGGCCACGCTTCCAGAAGTGCCAGTAAAATTAAAATAGTATCCACCAGAGTTGTTGATAGTAGCAGTATCGGGTGCACCGCTAGTCACGGAGAACAAGCCACCGCCGGTTGGACCCCCCGTCGCCGCTGTGGCGTTCACAGCATTGGTTGTCCAAAAAACAGATGAAGAACTCCAAGTACCCGCACCCCCCTCGCCAGTGGTTGTACCATTGACGTCCCAGTAAGCGTTTGTCCTGCCATTCACAACCTGGGCCTTTGCAACCGAAGGAAGGAACGAAATTCCGATTAGGAAAATTCCAAGAGCTGAAGGCAGATTTAATTTTTTGCTCATATTATTTGGACTCCTGAAGATGGACTCTGTTCAAACAAAATTTCACTCTTTTGGGATATATACACTCTTTAGAGATATATAAACCTATGAATGCACCCTTAATCATATAAGAAAATCTGCTTCAACTTTATTGAAAATCAAATGGTTTTTTTGAATAAATTGAATAACTCGTTATATAATATTATATGCATGACCATTAACAATTTATACTATTATAAAAATCATATTTTGCTTATTGCTTATCCTTTTTAGGATAAAAATAGATTTTGGGGTTAATTTTTTTGGTATAACTAAAGTAATATTAAAAATACTATATGCCCTATAAGGGCTATAGTATGACAAAGAAAACCAAAACCGACCGATCAAATCACAAGCTGAGTCGAATCAAAACGGCCGTTGCTGGCGGAACCTCAATTTTCAATTTCTCCCTCTTCCTACTGCCCCCCTGGGACCAAGGCTTCCAGTTCCCCCACCACTCCCCACTCTCACCAATCTCCTCTCCTCCCACCGTCACCCCGCGTGCCTGCGCAATATCCCCATCTCTCTGACTCATCGTTATCGTCTCCGCTTTCTCCACCAACTTCCCTACCTCAAGCTCGACCTCCGCCGCCCTCCCCTTCGACCCGTACTCCCGATTGATAAAAGTCACATAGATCACCTTCCCCTCAGCCATCACCCCGTAAGCCACTAGATTCACCTTTTCCTTATTCTTCTCCACCTCCACAGGCAACAGATCCCCGTGCCCACCCAACTCAAACATCTTGATCCCGTACCCAGGAGGCAAAATAGTGTACCCTTTCTCCGAACTGGTCAGCGACGTGTACACGTTAGGCTTGTCCGGCCCCACAGTCCCCGGAATCACCTTCTCCCCCGTGTGGAAGTTCAACCCGCTCGCACTGTGATGAGCCCACCAGTACAGATAATCTAAAATCCACAGCGAAGCGGAATACGTATCGCTCGCCCCCAACGCCCCGCCCTTTGAAAAACTGCTCCCCTCATTCATCCGGAATGTTAGCCCATTCTTCAATACCGCCGGCACAAAGAGATTGTAAAACGCCTGATACTTCGGATGCCAAGCAGGAGAAATCATATCATCCCGCGCTTTCACAATATCCTTCACATCCGGACCGTCCCCGCCCGGATAGTAGTGCTGACCGATCATCGCCAACATCTCCTTCATCCCAGGCTCCCCCGCCATATCTCTCGACCAGTCGGGATTCCGATCCGTTGCCGTCGGGGCACAAAACTTGGCCGATGGAACATACTCAGGCCGAACGATCACTTCCCGGAACTTTTTCCACTCCGCCAAAAACTCCCCATACTTCATATCCTTGTTCGGCTCATTGCCGAGAATGAAACAGGAAAGCCGATCTCCATACTTTTCGTTCACATACTTGGCCACCTTCGCCGCCGCCTCGGGCGTGTTCTTCTGAAGGCGAACACTGTAAATCACCTTCACCCCCGCTTCCTTCGCAAAGGCAAAGAGTGCATCGATATCCTCCTCATTGGGAATATTGACCGTTGCCCGCTCCGCCGTGTTTCCACCCACCCGCAGATGTTTGATCCCCAGAGTTTTAAACGTCGTGATCAGAGGTAGATTATCCCCGCGGAAGTAGTGTTTTCCCGTGTTGGTGTTGGGCAGCACCATCTTTGTCTCATAGCTCAACCCACAAAAATCCTCCGGAATCGTCCGAATCGATTTTCCCGTATCCACACGCACAGTTACAGGAGACCCAGCCCAAGCTTGACCCATCAACGCCAAGAAACAAAAAACAGCGCGTAAAGACATTACAAAAATTATCAGCTTCACCAAACCCACACCACCCCGAAACCGAAAGATCCCGGGCCCATCTTCCTATTTTAACACTCCATGTTAGGTATGCCGGTTTGTCCCTAACCCGCCTCGCTGATGATTCAGCCCTCCTGTCCCCACCTACCGCGTAACGTTAATTCTTATGAACAGCTTGCCCGATCCAGTAGCCTGGGCCTGTTTATTCAAGAAACCGGCAGGAGAGGATCCTGTGCCTCCACTGACCGCTTGAGGTGCCGACCAGTTCACCAAATCGGTGCTGGTTTGGTAAGTCACATTCAGAGCATTATCATTCTTCACATCGAAGGTGTAAGTCAGTTGATTCCCGCTCATCACCGGCACAGCCGTAACGCCGTTGTTTCGGGGCGATCCATCCGCAGAGCCGAAGGCGTAGGCCAATCCCACCGTTACCCCGTTGACCTTCGCATCGAATGCAGTCCCTGCCTCCAGACTATTGCTGGAGAGGTAGAGAGTGTAACCATCAGTCACAGGTGCCGCTCCGACTACAACCGTACGAGTCACCGTATTTGCGATATTACCCGCCGCATCGACCGCATTAAAGGTGATGGTGTAACTACCCGGGACCGAGGTGTTCACTGAACCCGTTCCGTTGATCGGGCGTGAAGCATCTTTATTGTCATTCACCGTTGCACCCGGATCGGTGTAGATGGATCCATAGGCCACATTCACCGAACTAGCCCCAATCAAGGCAATCTCAGGTTTTGTGCTGTCGTCTTGATCCAAAATCAAACTCTTGTTATCAGACGACTTCTTCAAGGTATATCCACTCATGGCCGGCTCCAGAGTCGGATTTCCAGTGATTCCACCGTTAGCAGTTACAAGTGTGTACGACGCACTTGTCGGCGAGACGATGTTTATCGCTAATTTAGCTCCCGATTCAAAGGTGATGCTTCCCGTCGTTGTCGCAACCACAGTGGGCTCCGTGGGAGCAGGGATGGTGACCATGGGCAGGATCACGTACCCACTTCCAGGATTCACAATGTTTAGCGCCGAAATCACTCCGTCCGAATTGACCGTTGCGGTTGCCGTGGCCGCCACTCCACCAACAACAGGCCCTGTTCCATCGACCTTGGCAGGTGCTGCGATCGTCAAATTTAAGGTCGTGTTGGGCGTGTACCCTTTAACCGATTTCGTGAGATACAGATCTTTTACGTACGCATTGGCCGCATTCGCCAAATATCCGGTTGTACCGCTACTGATCGCATCAATCGAACACTTGGCTTGCGCGGGGGCCAACCAGGTCAGCTCCAACGCTGCCCCAGATTTTACGGTTACCGATGAATCATAGCTTCCGCTCAGATTCAGCTTACCCTGCTGGACGGTAGTCGCTCCTGTGTAGCTATTCGCCGTGGCAACTGTAGGGGGAGCTGCAATCACAACCCTAGGAAGTGATGTGTAGCCTGAACCTGCCGTATTCACCGTGATGTAATTGACCCGACCTTTGCCATCGAGCACAGCCGTGGCCGTCGCTTGTATGGTGGCCCCACCCCCCTCCAGTGTAACTACTGGGGCTACCGCGTATCCGCTCCCCGCATACTCCACGTTGATCGATTCAACCATCATAGGCGGAGTGGAAGTTTTCATCACTGCAAAGGCGGCCGCCTGGTTGGGCTGATCGCTGAGATAGAGAGTACCGGCACCTTGTTTCGTAAATCCACCCGTTCCGGAAACAGCCTGAAGATTCAAATCAAGGTTCGTCGAATTTTCCAGTGTGGCATTACCCATTAGGGTGGCGGACTTAAAATTCACACTGGGCAACCCTTGTCCGACAACCGTCGAAGTTGTGTCGGTAGCTACCTGCAGCTTCCTGGCCCCGATACTTAGATTTTTGAATCCAAGATTGTTTTGCCCCAGCAAGGTCAAAGGCGATGGATCATATTGGATCAATCCATCGTTTTGCACCGTCACATCGGAAGGCACCTCAAAGCCTGTATAAGTTCCGTTCGAGTTCTGCAGCTTGCTAAACTTTGCGTTTCCTCCCGCGAGGGTGATCGGTCCGTTGCCACCACCGTTATTGGACGACGGGGTAAACCAAACGGTCCCCCCCTGAATTCTCCATCCACCCAAAACCGTGCTGTTGTTTCCGTTTGCGGCCATGACGGCGGAATCCGATGACTTACTGCTTCCCCCCATCAACTTCACAGTTCCCTCCCCAACTTTGGTCACGAGGCTGTCCGCACTACTATTCCCCACCAATGTCAGCATTGTCATCGTTGTCCCATTGGCAACGTCCAAGGTGACAGCACCATTAATCGTGGTGTCTTTTCCAGCATATTTAAGAACTTCGAGAGTTCCGTAGGTGTCCAGATATGCCGTATTTCTTACCCCCTTTGAATCAACCCCAACCGTGGTAGTCGCAGAACTACTCTTAGCCAAATTCAGATCCACCGTGCTTTTCAAGGTTCCAGTTGTGAGGGTGACCGCCCCAGTTCCGAGCCCGTTCGAGCTCTGAACCTCCAATGTGCCTGCCTGAAGAACCGTTCCCCCCGTAAAATCATTGTTTCCAGTGATAATCGCCGTTCCCAATCCCTTCTTCACCAGGGGCGCAGTGCCGCTAATAATATCCGAGAAGGTAGTCGTTACCCCCACCCCAATATTATAAATATCGATCTCTTCCAGAAGAAGATTTGCGCCATCTACCCGCAAAGCCCACCCAGTGGCACCCACCAAAATGGGCGAACCGGTAATATCGGCACTCGCCGTCATCAGGGTGTACGTGTTGCCGGTGATTGGCGTCCCCGTTACCGAAACCTTCGAACCCGTGGCAAATTCAATCGTACCCCCCGTGGTCCAGGTAGTTCCCACAGCCACTTCCACCGCGCCAGCATCCTGCACCTGAAGGCTAGTGATCGTTCCCAGATTGGTGGTCGATCCACTTGTGTAACCACGAACAAAACCGTTCGTGCTGACCTGCACCACCCCAGCTGCGCCTGCCAGATTCAAACTGGCGTAATTCGCACTAGAAACGGTGCTAGAATTCCCCACCACCGTGTTTCCGCAACCGGTCAGAGAGCCCCCCGTTGGGATGTTCAAGGCACCTTTTGAAACGATGGTGGTTCCATTGTAGCTATTCACCCCATACATCGTCAGGGAGTTTGTTTCGAGTTTCAGCAAACTTCTGGTGAAAGAGGTATTCGAGTTAAAGACCCGATTCGATATGACGACCGGCCCGAGCGTGGAGATCGTATTCGTTGAATTTTCGGTACCAGTGATGTCCACTTCCCCATTGAAGGTGATCGTCAGATTTGTGCTCTTGTTGGCGAATGTTTTTCCACTGGTGGTGGTTCCAAGGATGTTAGGTGAACTCGTGTTTGTGAAAGTCAACGTGGTGGCCGAACCACTGCTGTTGCTGAAGTTCATATTTTGGCCCGTGTACTGGTTGAGGGTGTAATCCCCGGCTACCGCAAACTCCAGAGTCCCCGCAGTGGCAGTGCTGGAAGATCCCAACAAGTTGGCCGAAGAATTCAATGCGTTGACTGCATTGATCTTGAGAACCACAGCGGCACTAGTACCAGCCAGAATGTATCCAGAAGATGCGCTAGTCCCGGAAAGAATCAGCGTATTTCCTGAAACTTTGGTAGTTCCAGTATAGGTATTGGCACCCGAAAAGGTATTGGTGCCAGTCGCACCAACGTTCACTCCGTGCGCAAACGCCGATCCATTCACGATAGGGCCAGTGACATTTAGATTTGCACTTCCCAACAAATCAACCACAACCGCAACAGTCGGATTCGCCGAAAGGGTCAACCCCCCGATTTCCAAAGTGTTTCCCGCTCCATTGGCTGTGAGCGTTCTCCCAGACGAGGTACTCGTAATATTCACAGGACCCATCGTCAACTTCGTGCCCGTTCCCGCCAAAGTAATCGTCCTGCTAGAACTGGCAGTGACAGTTCCAGTTCCAAGATTGAGATTATTTGCCGAAGTATTCGTGGACGTCCCGAAAGTCAGCAAGTCAGTCCACGTCCAAGCCTGATTTCCTGCATTCACCACCGCAGAGGCGCTGGTGTTATTGATCGTAGTTCCAGAAGCAAAGGTGATGGGTCCTGTTCCGAGGGCACTGTTGTTATTAATGTTCAAGGTTCCCGCAGTCAGGGTCACGCCACCCGCAGCACCTGAGTTATTCCCGCTCAAGGTCAACGTTCCACCCATGGCATTCATCGTGGTCAGACCGCTATACGTATTGTTGCCCGAAAGGATGGTTGTGCCCGTTCCAGTGACTGTCACCGTTCCTGATGTGGCGGTTCCACCGTTCGCGATCACGCTATTTACGGTAACATTCCCTGGTCCCCCAAAGATCAAGGCACGAGCTGTTGCACTAGAGGACAGATCAATCCCCCCGCTGAAAACCATAGCTCCGCCAGAAACGGAAGACCAAGTTCCGGTTCCGCCATCATTGATCACCTTGTTGCCAAAGGTCTGGGTTGCCATGGAATTGTTGGTGATGCTACCCGCAAAACCCACCGTGATGTCGGTCCCCGTCCATGTGTAGGCATACGCACCTGAATTAAAAACAATCCCACCGATCTTTTGTCCACCAGTCCCAACGTTAACGCCTGTCGCACTACCACCCAAATTTCCGAATGCAGCTGTATCCGTAGTCACAGAGTTGGCTGGAGCAACTCCATTGGTCCAAGAACTGCCGGTGGTCCAAGCTGTGCCGGTATTGTTCCAGGTGAAGAGGGGGGCTGGATTGATGGTGATCGTCAGAGTCTTTTCCGCGCTCGTTCCAGCAGGATTTGTGGCGGTGTAAGACACAACTGTATCCCCAACCGGACCAGTTGGAGTACCTGTGATAGCACCGGTTGCTGTGTTTAAGGTAAGACCAGAAGGAAGAGTTCCTGTCGCAATTGCATACGCTGTGGGAGTGGAAGAAGGAGTAGTCGTGCTCGTCGTGATCTGATAGGTGAAAGCCTTTGTCAGAAATCCGGAAGCGGTTGCAGCGCTTGTGATGGCGGGAGCTGCAGCAGGAGGCGCCGTTATGGTAAGTGCCAAATTGGCGGTGGCCGGTCCGCCCGCTCCAGTCGCAGTCAGTCCAATGGTCGTTGATGTCGCAGTCGTAGCAAGCGTTCCAGAAATCACCCCGGTGGATGAGTTGACGCTCAACCCCGATGGCAGAGGAGAAGCGCTATATGAAGGCGTCGTGACGCCCGAAGATGTGATTGTATACGTGAAAGGATATCCAGCCTGCGCTGTCGCTGTGGTAGGGCTAGTAATGGCTACCCCCGAAGAAGGAGGCGTAGTAGCGGCATAGATGTCATCAACGGTAAAATCGGCTTTTTGAGTACTACCAATAATAAACGCCATTTTACCTACGGCAGTAGTGACTGCTAAAGCTCCTTCAATGTTGGCTGGAAATGCCCCAGGGGCGAGCATGGCCACATTGTTAGCAAATACAGCGAAAGTGCCTGAAGCCAGCGATGTGGATGCTCCGGTATCAGGTCGAGTGTAATTAATGGCGCTACCGCTTTGATTGTACCAGATTTGGATAGGGACTTGAGCAGTAGAAGATATCGTAGTCGTTGCTTGAGTAGTACCCCCAGCACAACTAATTTTCAGGTTCGACGTAGCAGCCTGAACAAAACGAAGCTCCAACCAATTATTTGCAGAGGTGCCTAAAGACGATGAGTCTGCGGGGCCAAGCCTGAAATTCATGTAGTTAGAGGTACCTACACCTGCGTTCACATTCTGGAGAATCTTGAAAGCTATGTAACCGCTGGTTCTAGGCGTTGAAAAAGTAGCGTCGGATAAAGTCCACCTTGTTTCAGATCCGGACGCCGGCAAATTCGCCGAAATTTGTAGTGCTCCCCCGCTCGGAGAAACTCCCAATGCGAATCCGTCTCCATTCTTGCTCAATGGAAGCGTAAGTGTTGGTGCAAATCCTGCAGCCAGCGTACTAAAATTTTCATTCACCCATTGGGCCTGAACAGAACTCCCAAACGCAAGAAACGCTAATGCTAAACACGCAGTAGGTCGGATAGATTTGATTGAGATACATTTGAAGATGGCTTTTTTGCTCATATTTAGCCCATTAGTAATGAATTAGACCAGCGTCTGACTTTGATATTCAAAAAGGCAGTCATGTATACCTAAGGTATAAAATATAACTGATTATCACTTGGGCTAAGTAAATTTGCTAAAATACTCTTAATTCTCAAATTAATTTCTATTAATGTATTGCCTATTAGGTATTTACAGTTTTGGCATAGTAAAAATATAATTTGTTTTACTAGTTAACTTGTAAGCACTGTTTTAATGTGCTTTGCTACGTCTTATGGCTCCGACCCTAGATTCAATCGCCAAGAGATGTCGTGTATCGAAGGTAACAGTCTCCCTCGCACTCCGGGGAAGTCCCCGTATATCCTCTTCCATGCGCGCCCGCGTGGCCGAAGTAGCCGCAGAACTCGGCTACACCCCCAATCCGATGGTCAGCGCACTGATGACATCTCTGAGATCAACCCGAAAAACAAAGTTCGTCTGCAATCTCGGCTTCATCACATCCTTTCCCACCCGAGACGGTTGGAAGGAAAATCCATCGTTCGCCCGCTACCTCATCGGCGCCACCGCCCGAGCCACCGCCTTAGGCTACGGAATCGAAACCCTCTGGATTCGTGAAAAATCCCCGGCCGATCTCTCCCGCACAATGCACCTCCGCGGCATCCGCGGCCTTATTCTCGCCCCACTACCCACGTACGGAATGCCTCTCTCCCTCTCCTGGGATCCGTTTGCCACCGTTGCCTTTGGCCACACCTTTAACGAAATTCCCGTCCATCGGGTCACGAACAGCCAGTTCCACACCCTCTCCCTCGCAATGGATCAGTGCCAAAAACGCGGACATCGCCGGATCGGACTGGCCATGCCCCGATTCGTGGACGCCAAGGTGGAAAGCCGCTGGCTTGCCGGCTACCTGGCCTGGCAATACACCCATCCGGAACTGGCCAAAATCGAGCCTCTCCTCGTCGACCAGTTCGACGAAGCGAGCGTCGTCGCCTGGATGAAAAAGGAAAAGCCCGACGCCGTCCTCGCCAACCACGGCCCCATCCTGACCTGGATACGGAAGAACGGATTCCGCGTGCCGGACGACGTCTCCTTCGTCCACTTGAACTGGACCCCAGAAAAAGGGGAACTGAGCGGAACCAACCAGCAGCCCGAAGAGATCGGAGCAGCAGCTGTGGATCTCCTCGCCGAACAGATTAATCAAAACCGTCGCGGCATCCCTGACAAACCGAAGACCATCACACTGGAAAGTATCTGGCACGAAGGCACCACCTGCCCTGATCGAAGGTGAAAGCTCCGGCAGGGACGGCTATCCTTAATCTTCCTCGGGGCCGCGCCATCTTACGGAGTATAAACAGCCTCCAGCTTCAGAAACCGCTTGCTGTCGATTCCCCGCTCGACGCTGTAAACCTTTCGCACCAGACCTGTTCCTAATCCTGTTTGATCGAGTGCATTGACCACTGAAATGACTGGATCCGTTGCACTCCAAGTTCCACCCAAGCTAGTCACCGATTTAGCCGTGATAACCAACTTCGGATCATCCGTCCTGACCACTGCCGTAAGGCTCAACGTGGTCGGAGTGATGCTACTGGTTATTTCCTTAGGAGCGGAGGTCGTGTCAGCCGCACCAAAGGCATACTTGTAGACCGATTCGGAGGTGACCTCCGCATTATCGCTCCAACTAGCATAGGCCGTCTGCGGAACCTTGGCCATCCCCACCACCGTGAGAACAACTTGCCCCGCTCCACCTTTTCCTCCCAAGGCTTGGGATCCAACTGAGGATCCTCTGGCTCCGCCACCGCCTCCGCCGGGGGATCCGCCCTGCGAACCATCACCGTTTCCAGTGGAATCTTTTCCATTTCCCCCTGCCCCTCCACCATTTACTGCTGATGCGCCGACATTCGAAGTAGCATTTAGTCCCACGCTTGATATTCCGGCACTGCCCCCTCCACCTCCTCCCGTGTTGGTGGGACTACCTTGTCCCACAAGACCATTCCCACCTGCAAAAAAGAGATCACCCACGCTTCCCGCCGTACTTCCTACTCCGCCACTTCCAACGACCCCCGATCCAGAACTAATCACAGTTTGTCCTCCGGCTCCACCCTTCGCCAAGCAGCTGGTGACAGAGCCGCTTCCGAACCATGAGTCCCCACCCGAAACGGTACTTAGAGTTGGAGAAATCTCGCTCACACCGCCCGCCCCAATCGAAATGGTATAACTTGTCCCAGGCACAACCGAGACTGAGTTTTTCTTGGCATAAGACCCACCTGCTCCACCTCCCCCAAAGGCATTTCCCGAAACCGGTTTGTACGCACTCCCGCCAGCCCCACCCGCACCCCAACACTCGACCTGCACCGCCGTGACATTTGCCGGGCAAACCCAGGTCGTAGAAACTCCAAAGGTGCTCGAAAGATTGGAAAGGTTGGCCCCAACCTGAATTGTCAAAGTCGCGTACCCAGTTCTACCCGAACCGTTGGTGGCGGAGACAGTGGCGGTGAACGTTCCACTTTCAGTCGGCGTTCCCGTAATTGAGCCCGTGGTCGTGTTCACGTTCAACCCCCGAGGCAAACCAGTTGCCCCGTAGGTTACCCCACCAGCGTCAGATGCGATTTGATAACTCAGCGGTGAACCAGTCACCCCCACCATGTTCAGGTTACTGGTGATCTGCGGTGCCGGGGACATGGAGAAAGAGGCGTTGAAAGATTTCCCCTTGGATCCATTCACATTCACGCTGAGCGTGATCGGATTGTTTCCCGTTACCGTCACGCCGGAGTCGGCAGACAAAGTTCCGAGCGAAGCTCGGCCGTTCAAGGTGACGCTGATAGTTCCGGCGGCACTCTGAGTAGGATCGGCCACACCCACCGAAATACTGTTATAGGTTTCTTTGACGATGACCGAGCACTGCTTGCTCACCGAAATAAAATCTATGGTTCCGCCGTTATCAGGACCTGCCGTTTTCGACCAGAAATTCGCTGCCACCACGCCAAGGATCTGACTCTTTACCGCCTGAATGCCAGCGGTCGTGCTCGTGGGTTCGGTATTGGAAAGAATCGCAACATCTGGGTTCGCCGCGTAAGCCTTTACGCTGCTCGCCGTCCGGTTGGGAAGGATTACATATGCATACTTCGCGGCCGTCGGATTCGCCCCATGTTTGAACAGTAGTTTGAGATAATTATCGGTGTAGGTCGCAGAGTCGGAATCGGTCGGATTGATCGTTTTCCATGATCCAGAGTCCGATGTGAATTGGGCCTCCAGGTTCGAGGCCCCACTCGGGAAGTAGTACCCGCCCACCCCCTGTAACGCACACCAAGTTGCACCCGTGCCTGTAGTGACTGTCACAGGATTGGCCCATACCGCCGGCGCAGAAAGCGAGTAAACAGTATCGGCTATATTGAACGTCGTGACGCCCGTCTTTCCGAGTTTACGATTCTCCACCGTGGTATCGACTTGGCCGGTCGTTGCACAGTTGATACCAGCTCCAAGACAGACGATTTCGTCATCCAGCATGAACCAGGATTTCTTGGCATAAAGTTCGGTCCCTGCTGGGTGCTCAGACATTCCGGCCACCCCATAGGCTTTGCCCACCTGAGCACCACCCACCCAATTCTGGTCTGTCACGGCATAATCCGGAGTCGCGCTCAGGTCTGCTGTCGTGCCGGGCAGATGATAATAATCGGTCGTCGCCCAGTAAGTATCCATGTACTGGGTATCCGGGTTGCCTAAATAAAGGTAGGTCACCCCGGCTCCGGTGTACCACCCCTTCAGATTGGTCGGAGAAGTTGTGTTGATTTCATAGCCGCCAACCCGAGTAGAGGACATGCTCAGACCAAAACTGAAGCCGTTGCGATGGGCGGCGACGCGGTCCATGGACGGAAAGTGATATTGGCCTGCCGCCACTTGAGGCGAATCCGCAAAGGCCAGCAACTGGGTTGCTATGTCAGTAGGGGCAAAGGTCGCCACCGAACGGATGCTTTCGATCACCTTCGCTCCGACTTTGGATTGATCCGAGGACGAGGATGCGATCGCACGGCCGCGCACCATGTCCATCATGGCCCCCTTATACATTAACGGCGCAAAACCATTCGTGATCCATCCATAGAGATTGGAAATCTCGGGGTCGGTAATCTGCCAAGTGGAGCCAGCAAGTAATTTGACCAAAATCGAAATATTCTCCATTAACTCCTGACCATACGAACCTGTGTAGGGAATGTTGTAGTGGAAGATGAAAGAACCGTCGGCGTACCAGCCATCCCCGCTTGTGACTGGCGTAAAGACGCTGTCGCCAGACCAATCCAGCGGATTATTGCCGCTCAAATTCCCCTGAGCCTCATTCAATAATAAGGTCCCGCTGACAACATAATCAGCCTGGGGATTGACGGGATGTCCGGCTGTATTATGCCAAAAGCGGGTGACGGTCGTCGCGTTGTTTCCGAGCAGAATCCCTTGGACCGCCGTAGTCAAAGCCACATTGGAGGTATTCGCCCCCGTCAAGGCACCCCACCAAAAATAGTCTTTGAAGTTCACACTATTGGGTCCGAAATTATAAACCGCTTTGACGTAGCTCGCGATTTGGGCGGAGGTCAGTGCACTCGGATTAGAGAGAAGTAGGATTGCCGCATTGTTCAGCGATTGCGGAGCAGCGATCTCCCAGTCGTACCAGTTCGCAAACATCGTGCCCGTTGAGGTGTAGACATTCGAAGTCAACCAATCCAAGCCACCCGTAATGGCTGCCAGGAGAGTGGGGTCTTGATAAAGGGCACAGCCCGGTATCGCGTAGGCTTGGGCCATGTACTCCAATCTCTTGAAAGAGTCCGCGATGTTTCCCGAGGCAACGTCTGCGGTGACCCCCGTCTGCGCTGCGGGCGGTAGGTCACTCCAAATCGCAACGATGGGTGTCGCACTAACACCACTCCCGCCACCACCACTAACCGTAATCGTCGGTGTCGTTCTATAGCCCGACCCCACACTTGTCACATTGATAGCGGAAACTCTTCCTGCTGTGATCGTCGCAGTCGCAGTGGCCCCCGTACCCCCTCCCCCACTAACAGCCACAGTCGGCACCGTCGTATAACCCGAACCCCCGTTTACCACTTTAACTCCCGTCAGGGCGTAAAGCATCGTAGTTTGATAGCCAGAGGATCGGGTGTTAATGCTATCAACTGTTTTTGAGCTTTTTACGTCGTCAATCAGTGTGGTCCGCCACTTCAGACGAAGAGCATCAAACTCGTCGTTCAGAAAAACGGAGACGGTGTAGGTTTTGGTACTGGTCCCGTCCTGCGCCGTCACCAGATTGGTGATCACATTCATTCCCGTCTGCAGTCGGATCGCCCCGCTGGCCGTGCCGGATGCTACATTGGTTCCATTGACCTTTACCGTGGCGTTGCTCTGGGCCACCGTTGGAGTCACCTGAATGCTGGCAACATTGCTCACCGTAGTGGCATAGCTAACCGTGTTGCTGTTGAAGGTGGGACTCAAGGTGCCAGAGCTCAAAATTAAATTTGATAGGTTGGCGTTGCTCGAAATGCCGTCCACATTCAAGAAGAGGATTGTATCTACATAGTTTCCATTCGCATCCGTCACCCTGATGCTCACTGGATAGCTCCCCATGGCTGAAACAGTTCCCGAAAGCACCCCACTGCTCGAAAGACTCAACGTCCCAGGCAATGCCCCAAGATTGCCCCAAGTCAAAGAACCTGTCCCAAAGGAGGCGGTCAATTGCTGGTTAAAGCTTACATTTTGCCTGATGGTGTTAACTTGAATTGCGTTCGGATAAGCAGCGGAAACAACACCCACTTCCGCTCGCCGAAGCGGTCGGTTTCCGGCACCGGCAATCTCCACCTCATAGTTGCCGATATCCCTCCCTGTTAAGGGCCGGGACAACCCTCTCATATCCAGAGCCCCATACATCGCCACCGTACCCGCCAGATTATAGGCGGATCCAGTGGCGGAGGTGTCGTTGATTGTGGGTAGGGCATAAGCCGAGCCTAATAACGGACTCGTTCCCGCAGGTACCGTCAGAATATCAAACGTTCCAGACAAAAGCGGATTATCCGTCGACAAACTACTGACCAGATTTACATTTTCCGAATCTCCAGCAAAAATGTCATCGAAAGAAAAATCAATCGCAGTGGTGGAGGCGGTGCTAAATCCGATTTTGCCGATGTTCAGACTGGCGCCACTGGCCCCTGTTAGTGGAGATCCCGAAGCTGAAGGGGTGACAAGCTTCCCCACGAAGTAAACAACAAAGCTATTTGTCGTCAGATTTTGATAGCCCCCCGAGGGGTCGGTGTAGGGCATGGAGGCCGTCTCGCTGTCGTTAAACCAGATCTCTGCCTTGGAAAAAGTGGTGAAGTTGGTCAGGGTCACCACATTAGTCCACCCATCGGCAGATTTCACGGTGAGGGTATTGGTGGCATTACCGCTCTGCTTGAAGGACAGACCAATTAAGCGGTTGGCCGATGAGGACGTCGATGTAGCCAATACGTTATTTCCGATTCCGATATCAAAAGAATTTGCGATCGGAATATTTGTATTGATGTTCTGTTTGATTCTTAACGAAACGTACCCATTGGTTCTCGCCGCCATGTTGTTTGTCGGGGAAAACGCGAACATCACCTGCGACCCACCGGTCGTTGTTGTTTTTAGATATTGGGCCACATTCCCGCCATCGTTCGTGATCTTCGTGTAGTTTGTGAAGTTCACGTTGTTGATCAATTGCGGCGAAAGCGTGGTGTTAAGGGATTGGCCGTTGGTATAGGGAGTGAAAGCCTCTTTCAACCAAACGTTCCCGCCTAAGATGGTAGCAGCACTCCCCAACTGGGATGTCGTGGCCGAATAGACATGATTTCCTGCTGCCCGCCCGCCATGGTCTCTTAATAGCGGACTTCCGTAATCGGCATTTGAGTTTCCAATCACCCCACCCCCGCCGATATCCGAGCTGTAAGCAATCAGGTTGTTGTAAAACTGGGTTCCGTAAACCGGATAGGTTTCACCGTTGGAATTGTCTAAGGTGATGGCCTTACAATCAATAAAGCTGTTCCCAAAAATCTGGGCATAGTTTGCCGTTTCATAAGCCGCCCCATTCGATCCGTTGTTCAACGCGGGCAGCGATCCCGTTTCTGTGCCGCCCGAGCCCAGAATCAGGGCCGATCGAATCCCATCACTGTTGAGCCTGTAAAAATAGTTGTTCGCGATGGTGTGACCAAACCCGAAAGCTCGAACCCCACCCATTCGAGTGTTTCGAGACTCGGTTAACACCACCGCCCCGCTCGAGTCGTAACTCCCGCCAGCCAAAAAATAGTTCCCCTGCACGGTGCAGTAATCCCCTTGCCGTAGCGTCAGGGTGCCATAGTTGTTCAGAATCGTATTGTAGCGGTATATGTTTTTGCGGGACTTGTTCGAGATCATCTCCGGCTCTCCCGTCTGGTCATTGGCTCCGCCATCCACCGCCCAAATCGAATGGTAAAAGACATTCTTTTCAATCGTATTATTAAAATCCAGATCCACAAATTCACTGCTACCAACACGAATTGTTTCCCATCCATTGGACAGGTCAGAGGAAAGCGTGCCATCCGGCGAAGCTGGCAAGCGCGAGTCCCCGCTTTTAGGAATTTTCCGCTCCCCGAAATAGTTGTGGTGAATGGTGTGATATCCGTAGTTGATATCAGCCGTGTCCTTATAAATTGTGATCGTGGCCTGACGGATCGATTTTCTTAATGTTGGATCCGAGACATTAAAGTCGTTGGGATCAAAGTCCCGGCCCTCCATCTCGCAGTACTGGATCGTATGCCGATACCCATACACAAAGAGCCAAGCTCCGTAATGGTCGTTGTTTGCGGTATCCACTGTATCCCGCCCGCAGTAATTGAATTTCAGATGCGAAGCCGTCATAAATCTTGAGCCTGGATTAAATCGGATCAAGTAGGCCACGGAATCATTCCCGCCATAGTCGTTATAGCTTCCCACCTTCTTCATTCCGCTAAGGGGACTAAAAGTGACCCCGAAGAATGAGATGCCGGATCCTGAAAAACTGATCTGCGATATCCCATCTACTGTCACACCTCCCGCTGTCGGAACGTAATTTGAATCGCAGGCCAAGATCTGTGCCGGATTATTTTCGGCCTCCACATCGGTCATCGAGCCCGTAATGGTGGCGACCAATCCACCCCAATTCCCCGCTTTGAGATAAACTCGATCCCCCGCTCTTAGTGTCGAAAAATTCGCACCATTCTTATCCACCGTGGAATTAAACTGGTTTGCATTTTCAACGTAGTAGTTGGTTGCCATTCCTTCCGTTGCCGAAAGAAGTAATGCAGATGCAATACAACATGAGGAAAGAGAGAAAGAAAACTTCTTCGGACTCCACTTCAGAAATGGAAATACGATTTTCGCCAAAGTCCTACCAATTGTGTGACTGATCATCTAAAATATAGCCCTTAGGATATAATAAACCGCATATTGCGATTTTCGTTAGATTATTTGTATAATCCGTTAACTAACAAACTAAGGCCCCAGTATTGGCCCTATTTATAAATCACATAGTATTTGTATTTAGCTACTTACGCCACTTGGTTGGAGCGAGACCAGTCTGCTTCCGAAACCATCTCGAAAAGTAGTTTTGATCCTGAAATCCTGCACGGTCTGCAACAACAGAAATCCGTGTCCCTTTTTGAATATCCAACTCAACAGACCGCAGTAGCTCCCGCGCCCGCCACTGCCCTAAAGTCAGCCCGCAAGAGCGCCTCACCAACCGATTCAAATAGTCCTTTTGTAGGCCTACCCGAAGAGCCAGCTCCCTCGGCCCAGGCCATCTGCCCTGCTCATCGATTTTCCAAACTCTCTCCAGCCTTCGCACCACCGATGACTTTAAAACGATCTCCTCTCTGCCTTTTTCACAGGCTTTCCGGCATAAATCCAAAACCAGCAGAGCCGCACTTCCTGCCGAAAGCTCCAATCCCTGCGATCGCTCCGCCCCCATCCCCGCCACCCTTTGCCGCACCTCCGCCATCCGCTCCGCCGGAAGAAATCCATGTCGAAATCCCCACCTCCTCGGCCCTTCACCCGTCAAATCCACCACCAGACAAATCGCCCTCCTCGGCCCCGTCTCCCGAAACGCATGCTTTTTCCCAGGGGGAATAAAGAAAACGGCTCCCGCTCCCACCAACCACTTTTCCTCATCCACTTGCTGCTCTCCACGCCCACGCAAATACAAAAGCAGCTGCCCATGCCCGTGTGTATGAGGCGCCACCCGATCAAACGGCTGAAGGTGTCGGTTGACCCGAAGCGAACGGATCGACCAGTCCCCGCAGCGCAACTGCAGGTTCCTCAACAGCAATGGCTGGAGGGGAGCCTCCCGAAAGGGGCTTTTTCCCAGATTTTTCATTAGGACATAAAATAAAGTCGTTTTTATGCTAAATAAAGCGGTTTCTTCCATCCCTTTTCCATACAATTGGGGTACTGTTTTACTCATGTCCCGACCCGTCATTCTGATCACTGGAGCCAGCCGAGGACTCGGACGTGGCGTCGCCCTCAGTCTCGCCCCCGAGGGCTATGACCTCGCGATCCACTACGCCTCGAACCGCCAAGCCGCTGAGGAAACGGTCGCTGCCTGCCAGGCCGTCGCCAAATCCAAAGAGCAGAAGTTTTTGGCCGTTCCCGCCCAACTCGCCTCCTCCGAAGATCGCGCCAGCCTGATGCAACGGGTTCTCGACGGCTTCGGTCGTCTGGATGCCCTAATCAACAACGCAGGCATCGCTCCCCGTGAAAGAGCTGACCTCCCCGACGCTAAAGAAGAGATTTTTGACGAAGTCATCAACGTCAACCTCAAGGGCCCCTACTTCCTCAGCCAACTTGCGGCCCGCTACTGGCTGGCCAACCCCGGCAAATCCCTTCTTCCCGGTGGCTACAAACTGATCTTCGTCACCTCGATCTCCGCCAATACCGCCTCCGTTAACCGTGGCGAATACTGCATCTCCAAGGCCGGCCTCGCTATGGCCGCCCAACTCTGGGCCACCCGACTCGCCGCCGACGGCGTTCAGGTCATCGAACTTCGGCCCGGCGTGATGGCGACCGATATGACGACCGGCGTGAAGGATAAATACGACAAACTGATTGGCGAAGGCCTCGTCCCGCAAAAACGCTGGGGAAAACCCGAAGATGTCGGCCTCGCCGCCAAAGCCATCTGCCGGGGAGACTTCCCCTTCAGCACCGGTGACGTTATCTACCTCGACGGAGGATTCCACCTGCGCCGACTCTGATTTTATGATTAAAAACGACACCACCCTCACCCCAAAAAGCCTCGAAGCAGCCGCCAAAAAAGTTTTCGAAGCCTCTGCCCCGAAAATTCTCTCCCTACAGAAACGCTGGAAGGAGTCGGACGGCACCCCTGTCTTCACCATTGAAGGCAAATACACCTCGCGGGGCTGGACCGAGTGGACCGAAGGGTTCGTCTATGGCTCCGCCATTCTTCAGTACGACGCCACTGGCGACGAATCGATGCTCCAAATTGGCCGAGAGGGAACACTCCGCCGTATGGCCGCCCACGTTACCCACATCGGGGTCCATGATCACGGCTTCAACAATGTCAGCACCTACGGAAACCTGCGCCGACTCCTCCGCGAAGGCCGACTCCCCTCCAACGAATGGGAGTCCCACTTCTACGATCTCGCGCTCAAAGCTAGCGGCGCCGTCCAAGCCTCCCGATGGACTCAACTCACTCCCGAACTCGGTTACATCCGTTCTTTTAACGGGCCCCAGTCCCTCTTCTCCGACACCATCCGCTCACTGCGCGCCCTCAGTCTTGCCCATGTGATGGGTCACCGCCTCATGGGGGAAAACGATGCGAAGATCAATCTTCTCCACCGCTCCCTACAGCACGCCGAGACTACCGCCCGTTACAATGTCTACTACGGCAAGGGCCGCGACACGTACGACGTTCCTGGCCGGGTCGTTCATGAATCGATCTTCAATGTCACGGACGGAGCCTACCGTTGCCCCTCCACCCAGCAGGGCTACTCCGCCTTCACCACCTGGACCCGCGGGCACGCCTGGGTTCTTTGTGGTTTCCCCGAGCAGTACGAGTTCCTCGAGCTTCTGCCCGAATCCGAATTTAAGGATTTCGGAGGAAAACAGAAAATTCTCGACCGCTACCTCGAAGTCACCCGCGTCACCGCCGACTTTTATCTCCGCGAAACCCCGACCGACGGCATTCCTTACTGGGATACCGGCGCCCCCGGCCTTGTCCACTTGGGCGACTACCTGAACCGCCCAGCAGAACCTTTCAACGAACACGAACCGGTCGACAGCTCTGCCGCCGCCATTTCGGCCCAAGGACTTCTCCGTCTCGCCCGGATCCTCGAAAAGAAGGGGGACAAAAAAGCCGCGCAAAACTATCTCGCTGCCGGACTCACCACGGCACGGACTCTTTTCTCCGAACCGTATCTCTCATCCGACCCCAAGCACGAAGGTCTGCTCCTTCACACCGTCTATCACCGCCCGAACGGATGGGATCACATTCCGAAAGACCGTAAGGTTCCCTGTGGCGAAGCCGCCATGTGGGGCGACTACCATCTCCGTGAACTGGCTCTTTACCTGCTCCGCCTAACCGGCGGAAAACCGTACCTCACCTTTTTTGGAGAAAAACTATGACGATTGCCGATCTCAGCGAAATTCAGGGCCGCACTTACCCAGCCCGCCGCCGTACCCAGAATCTCGTGGGGGGACTCTCCCCCGTGCAGGCAAAAAACTTTTCTGTGGGCAACGTCACCCTCGAGCCCAAAGGTGGCCAAGTCCCTTGGCACAATCAGGAACAGGAAGAGGTTTACTTCATCGTCGAGGGCGAAGGCGAAATGTGTCTCGGCGAAGAGCGCAAAGCCGTCCGAACCGGCCAAGCGGTCTTCATTCCCTCCAAAGTTTTTCACCAGCTGACCAATACCGGAGACAAGCCTATGCGAATGATCTATGTTTATGGCCCGGCCGGTGATGTCGCCCACTGGAAACAGGAACTGGAAGGCACTCTTCCGAAGGCAGGTATCGATGTTCCAGCCCTTCCGGCCGGCGCCCAACCCCAGTGCACGAAAAAACCTTGATCCCCTCAAACTCAACCCAAAGGAAAATATGAAAGAACATAAAGTCGGCATCATCATGAACGGCGTCACCGGACGCATGGGAACCAATCAGCACCTCATCCGCTCCATCGTAGCCATCCGCAAACAGGGCGGAGTGCAGATCAAACCGGGCGAAGTAATCATGCCCGATCCCATCCTCGTTGGTCGGAGCGAAGAAAAGCTCCGGACCCTCGGTGCGGCGCACGGCATCACCCGCGTCTCCACAGATCTCGACGCCACCCTCAAGGATCCCGCTAACCAGATCTACTTTGATTCCACCCTCACCGGCCAACGCCCGCTGGGTGTACGCAAGGCGATCGCCGCCAAGA
>Ga0214923_10001208_pt1 | contig 37317 bp, 33 predicted proteins | sample LL1510_MetaG_FD_177993 | JGI IMG/M metagenome (GOLD analysis project Ga0214923, IMG submission 177993) | Freshwater microbial communities from Lake Lanier, Atlanta, Georgia, United States - LL-1510 | ecosystem: Environmental > Aquatic > Freshwater > Lake | place: USA: Georgia | collected...
CTAAATTTATAGTAGAATTATTATAATAAACTTTTAAATTAATATCTGATACATTAATAATTACATTACTCCATATTTTATTATCAGTTACATTTGTATTTTTTATTGTACTTTTAAAATATATAGACAATGGAACATCAAATCCGAAAGTATTTCTATATTCATCATTATTATTTGTAATATTCAATGAAAATAAAGAACTTTCTACGCCATTATTAAATTCAATATTTTTATTTATAATATATCTATATTTTGTATTATTTTCTTCATTTATTAATCCATACGAATTTACATTTGTAGAATAATTATATAATGGTATAGTTACATCTCTAAACAAATTTATTATTGGACCAGGTACATCAGAAGAAGATGTTGGCGTTGGTATCATATCTGTGTTACATTCTGGAATATTACCTCTTATAATATTATAGGTAATATTTCCACTTATATTATCCACGATTCTTTCATAAGTATCAGGATATTCAACTACTATATCATTATAAATTGGTGTTGAACTATATTTTGATGATGAATTTACACTAATAATATTTCCGTTACTGTTAATAGCATACGCATCTGAACCTATAGTAGATGGTGTATAGCGAACTTCGGTAATAGTTATATTATTATATTGTTTTGGTTGATTTTTTCCACTGACTAATAAAGACCATTTTTCAGATTTTGTATATTTATTCGTTTTAGTATTTGTTTTATTAGCACTATATTGTAATATTTCCGCTTTTCTACGCATGTCTAATTTTGAAGGAGTTATATAAGTATTTCCAGAATATGGACTTATCGGATTATAACGCATTGGTGGAACATTAAATAATAATTGTTTTCTTCTTTGTTGACAAATACTATCTAAATTCAAATCAGTTGTAGACATTGAAAAATAATATACATATTATAAGCATATTATTTATAGAAATAAGTATAATTATATCTTTGAAGCGTACCAAAGATTAGATAAGTAAGAATAATTACCTTTAGTAGTTTGGTCAGCTGTTAATAATGAAGTACTAGTATTTGGTCCACTAGATACAATAGAATTTATTTCAAAAATATTCAAAGCTCGTGAAAAGTATCTTAAATCCGCTAATTTTCCAGAAAATCCGCCATTTTGACAAACAAATATATCATCGTAATTTTGTTTTGGAACATATTGTAATACAATACGTTTGAAAATTATTCCGTTTATATAAACATCAAAAGTAGTATTTTGTAATCTTAAAATTACATTTACCCATTTTTTAATTGGAATATTACTAACATCTACTACTTCATTTACTTTATCTGATGAAACAGTGTTCATAATTATATGAAATGTATTATTAGATGGCGTTAAATACAATCCAGGTGCGTTATTAACCGAAGCAATATTAGTACCTTCATTGAATAAATTATCACCCTTACTAAATATGTGTTGATATTTTGTAGGACTTGAACCTAAATCATTCATATATAACCATACAGACCAACTAAACTCCATTCCAGTTGATTGATTATTTGATTTTAATATTGGAATTGATTTTGAATCATTTGGATTTTGAGGAATTCTTACTGGATAAGAACCATCAATAATACCTTTTACTACATATGGATTATTAGAAGGTAATATAAAATAACCAATCAATGAAATTCCTAAACTTAATAAAAACATAAATATTATTACAATTAATATTAAAAAAGCGAATTTTGCTATAATAGAATTGGAAGATGAAAAAGAGCTTGTAGCACCATTTTGATTAGAGAATTGGTCTAGTGAGCTATTAACGTTATTTTTTATATTTGAAAAGAAACCAGTTACGCTGTTTACAATATTGTTAGCACCTTGTGAAACATTATTTGTAGCATTATTTATTGCGTTTGTATCCATTATAATAATTATATATTATAGAAACATATAACTATTTATTTAAAATAATTTTATATTAGAAAATAAGATATTATCTTTCATAAAATTCAAATTAGCACCGTAAGAACCAACGCTAAATAAACCGCCACTTATACCATTACCTTTATTGTAATTATTCCATGCTGTTTGTGGGTCCATAGGAGTTATAGTCCTTGAAAAATTTGCTAAAATAGCGTCAAATTTACCTAACACAATTGGGGAAGCAGCTGAATCGCCAGGTTGTCTTGTGTCACTTGATAATTTTTGTGATTTTACTAATTTACCGTTAATATAGCAATCTACAATTCTACCATCTACACTAACGATAACATAAACCCATTTTTGTAATGGGAAATTATCTGTTATAATTACAGTTTCAACCCCACTGGTTTTAACAATATCGCATTTTAAAGTAGGAGTACTTGTATCTAAATATAGTTTAATATTATTAGCGCGAGTAAAAATTATTTTTTCTTTACTATTATCCCAAGAATTTACATATAACCAAAGTCCATAAGAATAATTTAAATTAGCAGGTTTATCAATAGTAGTAATGTTTGGTATTGATGTATTCAAGTCAGCAGATTTTGTCATAACTGTTGTCGCACCAATATAATTAACATACAAATAATAAATTAAAAATACAATGATTATTCCTAAAATAATAACAGTATAATCCATTATAATATATATTATTATAATAGTTTATTTTTTTTTATTTTATAATTATTTAATCCATTTTGTAAAATTATTCCATTGTCGGTGGATTTTTCAACATCAAAAAATTATAACTACTCGCAATTTGATTTTTATTAAGAGGTTCATTATAATACATAATATTACATATAGCGCCATCTAAACCATTATTACTTCCCAATTTTATTGTTCCTGTATTTGTAAAATCTAATGGCTCAGATAAAGTAAATGTTTTTTCTAAATTACTATTAATAAAAATATCTACAATCGTTGTGTTACAATTGATTACAATATTATTCCATTTTTGCCCTTTGTTCTGAATACTATGTTTAATATCACCAAAATAAAATATTAATTTATCTTTTTCATTAATATTATCATTATTATTAATATATGTTATTTTTGGCTTACTATTATCTATATCAATAATATTCGTTTCTTTAGCATATGAATTAAAACTATTGGATTGTGGATTTATATAAACCCACATTGATATCGCAAAATTTTGTCTATATATTGACGGGTCATCTTTTGACTTTTTTGGTAATGTTATTATAGTGTCGTTTGGTAATATATATTCTTTATCTAAAAATCTACTATCTTTTAATATAACAACCCCTTTTTTTACAGTTATTTTATTTAATAATTTTGGTAAATATAAATAGCCTAATAATAATAGTAATTCCAATATAAATAAAATATAGACATTATTTGCTGTTATTTTCAATTCATTTTTAATATATTGTAAAAAATCTATGAATAAACATGGTATAAAAAATACAAGCCGAGCAAAAAATCCAGGCCAACCAGTCATACTTCTAAAATAGTGTATAAACATCAAAAATATCATTGCTAAACCAATTATTAGTATTAATGCTAATAATATAATAAATATGTATTGCGTAAATAATACTTGCTTTGGTGTTACTTTCATTGAAACATAAATCATTGAATTAATAAAAATAAACAATGATATAAAAATAATAATTAATGATTTTTCTTTTGATGATTTTACAACTTCACTAGTTTTGTCTATTACATTACTTATATTTGTTAACTGTGGTTTTAAATAATAAAATAATAGAACAATAGGAATTAATAAAATAAATATATATAAGAATATTTCTAATGAGAATTTTATTTTATTTTGTGAATAATAAAAAAATAATATGGTTAATATAATTATTAATGTAAATGTTAGTAAATAAATTAAAAAATTATTTCTCAATGGTTTAAGATTATCATCTGGATTAATAATCCAATTTTTAAAATCATTGAATATCTCTTTCGGTGCTGAAAAAGAAAAAATATTTAAAAAGTACAATAAATTTTCTTTATTGTATTGATAAACAAACCCAATACCTATTAATATTATTATTATTATAGTTACAATTATAAATGGTAGTATTTCCTTTAATTTTTCTTTGTATTTTTCTTTTAAATGTTCTTTTAATCCTTCATTTTTATGTTCACTCATAATATTATATATATTGTTATATATAAAAAATATATATATTTATAAATTCTCAATAGTAGTTTTCTTTCCGTGACAATCACGACATAATGCTACTAAATTACTAACTTCATTAGAACCACCATATTCTAACCTTACTTTATGGTCTACTTCATACCAAGCAGTTAATTGTTTGCTACAATCACCACATTTCCAATTTTGGTTTGATGCTACAAATTTCTTCTTCGTTTCACTAACAGAACGTTTTGTAGGCTGTTTACCTGAGCGTAATATTCTGTTTTCAGCTGCTTGTTGTCTCATTGGTATTACTGGATAATTATAACCAGAATTTCCACTTCCTCTCCATAATTGGTCATTTAATATATTTTGTTTTGTAGTGAAATCCAATATAGGCGATAAAATACTGGATGCGTTTTTATCAACTGGTAAGTATTTTACATAATCATTGGATGCTGAAAGCATTTTTTGTGCTTGTAAAGGATTTTTTTTCATTAACCAATAAATCATTAGAGCACATATTGCGACACCGGCCATTTGATAATATTTTTTCCATGTTAATGCTTGTTTAAAATATTTACCTTCTGTATAAATATTAGCCATTATTAATCCTGTTATTATTATTAATATTATTTCAAACCTCATCTATAATATATTTATATTTTATTGATAGAATAAATTATTTTTCGTAAAAAACATAAATTAAAAACACACAAATCAAAATAATAGTAATATGAATATAATGCTTGCGCAAGTTAATTTTATCAGATAAATAAATCGGTTTTGGTTTATAAAGTTCTTTGTATTTTTCTAAACCCATTTGTAATGAAAATTCTTGATTACCTAAGAGATGATTAAATTTATTATGTATAAAATGAACCCATCTTATGAAAGAATCTTTATTATCTAAATAAGGTGTAACAGGGTATTTATCTAACATATTACTAAATTTATTCCCCATTTCTGCTACAGGAATAAACAACGGCATATTTTGTATTAAATCATAATATTTTCGTTTTGTTATTTCATTTGGATGGTCGGGATAAGAATGTGCTACTGTATGTAAAAAGAACCAATAATGAGGTCCCCAAACAGATGGGTCAAATAGCATTCTAATATAATTATATAAAGACTATGGATTATAATAATGTAATATAATCGTATTTCAAAAATGAATGATAATTATTGTAATAATTGTGGTAAACAAGGGCATTTGTATCATCAATGTAAAATGCCCATTACAAGTATTGGTATAATTATGTTTCGTTACAACAAACAAAAAATGATTGAATATTTAATGATACGGCGTAAAGATACTTTAGGATTTATTGATTTTATGCGTGGTAAATATTCATTATACAATAAAGATTATTTAATTAATATGTTTAAACAGATGACGACTTTTGAAAAAGAGAAAATCAAAAATATGGATTTTGATGAATTATGGAAAGATATATGGAAAACTGAGAACATTTCTAATCAATACAAAGTAGAAGAAGTTATATCAAAAGAAAAATTCAATTCATTGAAAAATGGCATATCAAACAAACATATATTTTATAATATTGAAACGATTATTGAAGAATCAAATGATGAAATTTGGGAAGAACCAGAATGGGGCTTTCCGAAAGGTCGTAGAAATTATATGGAAAAAGATTATGATTGTGCTATACGCGAGTTTATTGAAGAGACTGGTTTTAATATTGCAAAATTAAAAAATATACAAAATATTTTACCGTTTGAAGAAATATTTACTGGTTCAAATTATAAATCATACAAGCACAAGTATTTTGTTTCTTATATTAATTATGATGAAACAATGCCTATGGATAAATTTGAGATAACAGAAGTTAGTAAAATGGAATGGAATAATTACGAACAATGTTTGGATAAAATACGACCTTATAATTTAGAAAAAAAAAGATTAATTACAAATGTTCATAATACATTATCCAATTATAAGTTAGTGATTTATTAGGAAAATATTTTATAATAGTTCAAAAATAAAAATATATATCTATATTTTAAATAGGTATATATTTAATTATGTCTGAAAAAAGAAAAAAGTGTGAAGTTGGAAAAAGATGGAATCCTAGAACTAAAAAATGTGAACCAAAAAAAGATAAAAATGAAAAACATAATAATACAAGACGCAAACCAAGATTAAATATTATTGAACAAATCACTGATTTTCAACCTTTAAATATTAATGTAAATGAACCTGACCCTTTATTAAATACCATTACACAACCGATTAAACAATTATTGAATATAGTTGAAGATAATGCCGCACCAAAAAATTCTATAATTAGGCCTACTAATAAAACTACTTTAATTAATAATAGATTAATTTATAATATTAATGATGAATTTGTTGAAAATACTGGTAATGTGGTATCTCTGAATAAATTGAAACCATATTGGGTAGATATTTGGGGAAAGGATATAATAATAGATGATGATTTGATTAATTTATCTGGTCCAAAATTACGCTCTATATGGGGTCCATTAGTAGGTAAACCTTCAACTGTAAATGGAAGTAATCCATTTGTTAATATTAAATTGTTACAAATTGAGATTACCCGATTACGACATTTACAAAGTAATTTAATGCCTTCAATGAAACTTGTGAAAAGTCCTAGCATTGAACCTGAAAGAGAACCTGTGAAAAGTCCTAGTATTGAACCTGAAAGAGAACCTGTGAAAAGTCCTAGCATTGAACCTGAAAGAGAACCTGTGAAAAGTCCTAGTATTGAACCTGAAAGAGAACCTGTTAAAAGTCCTACTCCTGAAGAAATAGTTAAAGAACCAAAAGAAAATAAAAAAGATTATGAAATTGAGCCAACTATTGAAATACAACAAGAAATGACTAATTCAGAATTATTACAACACGAAAAAGAAGAATATGATACAATGAAAAATAATAAAGAATATGATTTTTTATATCCCCATTTAAATGACCCTAATTTTAATATAAAAATAGCAACTCGCAAAGAATTCAATGATACAAAATACGATGGTAAAATACGTGATATTAAAACATATTCAAACAAATTATGTAAATCTGATTTTGAATTATCACCCCATCAATTATTCGTAAAAAACTTTTTATCATTAAATACACCATATAATAGTTTATTATTATACAACGGATTAGGTACTGGTAAGACATGCAGTTCTATTGGAATAGCTGAAGAAATGCGCTCTTATATGAAACAAGTTGGTATTACACAACGTATTATAGTAATTGCTTCACCTAATGTACAAAGTAATTTCAAAACACAATTATTTGATGAAACCAAATTGAAATCAGATAATGGATTATGGAATTTAAATACTTGTATTGGTTCTTCATTATTAAAAGAAATAAACCCAACGAATTTGACTGATATTCCAAAAGAAAAAATAATCAATCAAATCAATGCTATTATTAATAATTACTATGTATTTATGGGTTATACAGAATTTGCAAATTATATTCAAAAGAAAACTTCGGTGGGCGAAGGATTAGGATATTCAGCGAGCGAAATTAAAAAAATAGAAACAAATAGAATAAAAAAAATCTTTAATAATCGCTTAATTATAATAGATGAAGTCCATAATATTCGTAATACAGATGAAAATAAAAATAAACGAATTGGTGAATTATTAATGAAAGTAGCAATAAATAGCGAAAATTTACGTTTATTATTATTATCAGCAACACCAATGTATAATAGTTACAAGGAAATTATTTGGTTGGTAAATTTAATGAACGCAAATGATAAACGAGCAACTATAAAAGAAGAACAGATATTTGATAAAAAAGGCCATTTTTTGAAAGAAAGAGTTACAGAAGATGGAAAAGTCATTGAAGGAGGTAGAGAACTTTTGGAAAGAAAATTAATTGGATATGTTTGCTATGTTCGTGGTGAAAACCCATATACATTTCCTTATCGTATTTATCCTGACGATTTTTCACCAGAAAAGACATTCAGCCAAATTGAATACCCAAAATTTCAAATGAATGAAAAAGAAATTGAAAATCCTTTACAACATATTCCTGTATATAATACATCCATAGGTGAATATCAACAAAAAGGTTATGAATTTATTATGAATAATTTACGTAATAAATCGGTAGTTAGAACAGATAAATATGGAAAACAAACTTTAATGCCTAATTTTGAGAACTTGGATTCTTTTGGTTATACATTATTACAAGTTCCATTAGAAGCATTAAATATTGTTTATCCAAGTTCTCGCTTTGATGAAATAAATATAAACGAAACGCCAAATCCAGATTTGAATGATGAAGACAATTCAAATATAATAGAACAAATGGTAGGTCATAAAGGTTTATCTAATGTAATGAATTATGTTGTAACCACTGTTCCACATCCTATGAAATATAATTTTGAATATAAACCAGAAATATTAAATAACTATGGTCGTATTTTTCATAGTGATAATATTGGAAAATATAGTAACAAAATATCTAATATATGTAATATAGTAAAAAATTCAAAAGGCATTATCATTATTTATTCACAATACATTGATGGTGGCGTTGTCCCCATTGCGTTAGCATTAGAAGAAATGGGGTTTACGCGGTATGGTTCTCCATCTTATACAAAACCATTGTTTAAAAAACCATTGTCTGAACCATTGGACTCTCTAACAATGAAACCTAAAAGCGAAGTTACTGAAAAATTCAGACAAGCAAAATATGTAATGATAACAGGTGACCGTAATTTTTCTCCAACCAATTCGGCTGATATTAAATACGTTACAAAACCTGAAAATAAAAATGGTGAATTTGTAAAAGTAATTATCATATCCAAGGCGGGTTCCGAGGGATTAGATTTTAAAAATATTAGACAAACACATATATTAGAACCTTGGTATAATATGAATCGTATTGAACAAATAGTAGGGCGTAGTGTTAGAAATTTAAGTCATTGTCAATTACCATTTGAAGAAAGAAATGTAGAAATATATTTACATACAACATTACCAATAAATGGCGAAGAACCTGCTGATTTATATGTTTATAGATTAGCTGAGAAAAAGGCCAAACAAATTGGTAAAATTACAAGAATATTAAAACAAAATGCGGTGGATTGTTTGTTGAATATTGGACAAACTAATTTTACAATTGATAAATTAAATAGTATTGTTGAGAACCAGAATATAGAATTATCTTTATCCAGTGGTAAAACAATCCAATTTAAAATTGGAGATAGACCTTTTACTGATATTTGTGATTATATGGATAATTGCGATTATACATGTTCTCCAAACAAACAAATAAATGATCATGAAATATTATCACATACCTATAATAATGATTTTGTAAAAACGAATTATCAACGAATTTTGAAGAGAATAAAACAATTATTTAAAGACCAGATTTTTTATAAAAAGGACCATTTAATTAATTCCATTAATATTATGAAACCATATCCAATAGAACAAATATATTATACATTAACACAATTGATTGATAATAAGAATGAATATTTAATAGATAAATACGGTAGATTAGGTACTCTTATCAACAAAGATGACTATTATGTATTTCAACCGATTGAAATTACAGATGAAAATGCTTCTATATTTGAGAGAACCTATCCAATTGATTATAAAAATGAAAGTATGTTATTAGAAATACAGAAAAAACAAGTACAACAAGAAGAATTACAAGAAGAAGATAATATTATTAAAACATATGAATCCATAATGGAAGAAATAAAGGAAATCATAAAAATTATAAGTAATAGTAAGATAGAATTAGAAAATGGTGATAATGATTGGTATAAACATGCCAGTAAAGTAATTAATTTATTAAATATAAATCATAGTATTGAACAAGATAAAAGTGTTGAATTTGTTTTATACCATTATTTAGATACATTACTAATAAGAGAACAATTATTATTAATAAATCAAGTATATTCAGGCAATTTTGATTTAAACATTCCAATTCATAATATAATAAAAAAATATTTTGACGATAAATTATTAGAAATTGGAAATTCAAGAGCAATACTATTAGCTTATAAAGATAAAACAAAAATGTATATTCAATCTAATGAATTATTAACATTATGGAATGAAACTGAAAAACAGAGTGATAAAGAGCGTTTCCAACAAGCGAGAATGAATAAATTTTTAATACCTGGCAATACTTTTAATCATTACATTGGATTTATGCAATTATTTAGAGATACTGGTGAAATTACATTCAAAATAAAAGATATGAAACAAAAAAGAAATAACAAAGGTTCTCGTATTGATAGATTACGAAAAAATGAAATAATCGCTTTTTTTAATCAATTATTAGGTTCTCAACAATACAATAATGAAAATACAGAAGAAATATTAAAAGTCAGTTTTTGTGTAATGGTTGAAATTGTAATAAGATATTATAACGAAATTAAGAAAAATGGTAAAGTATGGTTTTTAAATACAGAACGAGCAATTATTAATAATATTTCTGAATGTAAAATTAACACCAAAGGAGAATTTGAATGTTCAAGATAAAAAATTGAAATTAAAAATATATAAATATAATTTTATACTATTATATTAGTAATATTATAAAATGACTGATACGATTTCATTAAAACAGCGAAAAGGAAAACAAGGTAGTGAGGTTTATGGCGTATATATAAAATCAATGTTAACAATGAAAGTGTCGTTATCTATAACAGAAGTTGGGAAAAATATAAAACAAAATTTGGAAAAAACAATTTCTAGTAAAACAGAAGGGAAATGTATTGCGGAAGGGTTTATTCGTCGGAATTCGGTAAAAGTTATCAGTTATTCAAGCGGTAATATAAATGGTGATATAATAGAATTTCAAACTCTATTTGAATGTATGATTTGTCATCCAGTGGAAGGAATGTTGATAGAATGTAATACAAAAACAATTACAAAGGCTGGTATTCATGCCGAAGTTACAGATAAAGATGGCACAGTTCCAGTAACAATATTTATAGCACGCGACCATCATTTTAATGATAAACGATTTAATAATATAAAAGAAAATATGAAAGTTACTATTCAGGTTATTGGTATTCGTTATGAATTAAATGACCCATATATATGTGTTATTGGTAAATTAACGGATGACCAAAAAGATAATAGATATAATAGTGAAAAATCAAAAAAACCTAATATTCGCATTGGTGGTGATATAGAAGACGGCAATATTGATTATGAATTTGGGGATGATGACGAAGATGAAGAGTAATCTATCCTATTTGTATAGTTTCATCAAATATTTTAAAAACATCTTTATCGTGAGTAATTATTATAATACTTTTTTTATATTTTTTAAAATCCTTTATTAATTGTATAATTTCACTTTTTAATGCTATATCCAAAGCATTGGTAGGCTCATCTAAAATAATGACTGGTGAAGGCATAATTAAACCACCTATCAAATTCACTACTTGTCGCTGTCCGCCTGATAAATTTTCACCGAATAACCCAGCAGTTTTTTTATGAATATCAATGTTTTTATACAATTCTTTTATTTTGGGATATTTCATGATTATATGTAAATATTTGTTACATATATCCAAGTCATAACAACCATATAATATGTTTTCAATTATTTTACGGTCAAATAATTTGGAATTTTGGTTTACATAGGTTATATTATTACGAATATAATTACCATCAATATTTTCAATATTTTGGTCATCTATATATATACTACCCTGGTTTGGTTTATACATTTTTATAATTAATTTGGCGAATGTAGATTTTCCATTACCAGAAAGACCAATTATACCAATTATTTTATCATCAATAACAATTGTTTTATTAAAATTATTTAATACATTGGAGAACCCATTTTTATATTTGAAAGATACGTTCTCAAATGTTATTTTTTTAAATTCCAAAGGAGTAGAAGTATAATTTTTATTCATCAAATCAGTATAATCTTCCGACATATTTTTGAAATGTTTTATCACTGAATCTGAACGACCTAAAAATTCAATAAAATCAGGTATTTGTTGTATCATAGTAAGCGACCTATCACGATATAGTAATAAAATTGTGAAAAATGTTATAAAAATAGTAAGACTGATTTTTTTATCAATAATCATTTTAATTAAATACCATATACAAGTTATTATAATAATAAATACAATGACATTCATAATAATACTATGATAATTTGTGTTTGAATAAAACTTAAAAGCAGTATTAATGGTATTATTGGTTTTATAAGAATAAATATTAATTTCATTATCAGTTTGACCTCTATAAATAATTTTATCAATATTATTCAAAATTTCTACCAAATACGCTTCATTATCAGTTACATATTTTTCATATTCTTCATTATGTTCTATCATACCATTCCAATTGAAAAATAAATATAGTATTAAAAATATATTACCAATAATAAAAATGAGACCAAATATAATATTATTATATAAGAAATATATGGCAATTATAATTAAAAAACTAACATTGGGTAATAAATAGGTTATAATATCATTGAAAACCATAAAACATACAGAAGATATGCGATTGATAGGTGAATTTAATTTTGTGAAATTCATTTCACTGAAGTTCTCATTATTCACTAATAAAAGCATCTTTACTAATTGATGTCGCATCCATTGCCGTAATTTTGTTAATAATTTGTTTTGAAAATATTTATAGAAATTATACAAAAATATAAATATAATAGAGACAAATATAAAGTATTTGAAAAATTCGTTTGCTTTTGTATGTTCTTTTTTTTGTATAGAATCAATAATCGTAGCAGATATATAGGAAATACCATTTGTTTGAAAAATATTTATTACAAAACTGGTGAGAACCATTAATAATGTATTTAATCTTTCTTCTTGAAAAAATTTGTTCAATAAAAAATATACTATATTCATTAATATATAGAATATTTTATTGTTTGCTAAAAAATATTAGCATAATAGCTTTGTAAATTACAATAGTAATTACAATTATTACAAATATAAAATTATTTTGAAAAATGAATAGTTACTTTACAAATTTTATTATTATCAAAATATTGTATTTGTATAGGTAAATATTTAGTTTGACTATGGATTAAACTATGGTTTTCAATAAAAACCTTGGTTTCTTCTACAGGAAAAGGGTTTTTTTCTTTTTCTACATAAGGTGTACTACATTTACTTTCACATTCTACTAAAGGATTGCATGGTTTTGGTAGATATAAAATATTGTTAGTGCGGTGATGACATAATCGTTTGAGAATTGGTCTGAACATATAATATATATAAATATTATATTTTCATATTATTTACAATATTGAATACAAATATTATAATTGTAACTATTGTAAAATTATATTGTAATTGTTTCATCAAATAAAGGGTAAACTTCTTTATCGTGTGTTATAATAATAATACATTGTTTGTATTTTTTAAAATCATAAATAAGTTGTAACAATTCACGCTTAAGTTCTCCATCTAAAGCGTTTGTTGGTTCATCCAATATCAATATTTTACAAGGATTTATTAAACCACTAATAATATTAATAATTTGTCGTTGACCACCAGATAAATGTTCTCCACCTAGACCCGCATTCTTATTATGAATATCTATTTTTTTAAACATTTCTTGTATTTTCTTATATTTCTGTATTTCATTCAAATGCGATTTACAAACATTCAAATCATTACACCCATATAAAATGTTCTCAATTATTTTTTTATCAAATAATTTTGAATTTTGATTAATGTAAGTAATATTTTTTCGTATATATTCACTATCCAGAGTTTCAATATCTTTTCCATCTATTAAAATTTTACCATGGTTACATTTATGAAATTTCAGAATCATCTTTGTAAAGGTTGATTTACCTTTTCCTGAATATCCAACAATACCAATTACATTATTATGTGTTTTTAATTTTAAATTCAGGTTCTCAAATATATATTCGTTTGTTCCTTGGTATTTAAATGATACATTATTAAAATATATTTCTTTAAAATCCATTTTTACAATATCATAATTTTTATTATAATCTTCTGGATTATAATTACCAATCAATGTATCAAATTTTTTAATAACATATTCAATACGACCAATAAATTCCAAATAATCAGGCAAATTTTGGAAAGTTCCAACTAGTCTATCTCGGTATAACAATAATATAGTAAAAAATGTAATAAACATTGTCACTGTTATTTTTTTAGTAATACACAGTTTTATTAAATAAAATATTGATAATAATACTACTATGTATATAAGTATAGTAACGACAAACAAATGGTTATTCACGCTATTATAAAAATTATTTGTTTTTTCAACCCCTTCATTGATAATATTATTATAAGTTTCATTTTCATAAGCGGTTTTTCCTCGTAATATAATTTTATCCATATTATTCAATATGTCAATTAAATATTTTTCGTTACTATTTACTTTTTTCTCGTATATCATTCTTATTTTCATTAAATCATCCCACACATAAACAATATAATATATGATTAAAATATTCGCAATAAGAAAAGATATTCCAAAAATAGAATTTGTATATAAAAAATATAACGAAACCATTAAAATAAAACCTAAATTCGGTATCATTTCAGTTAGAATATTATAAAATAATAGATATGAACCATGTGAAATTCTATTAATAGGCGTTATAAATTCTGTAAAATTCACTCCACTAAAATTCTCATTATTTGTTTTAAAAATAATTTCTAACATTTCTTTTTTTATCCAGGACATTAGTTCAATTACTAACTTATTTTGAATAATTTTATAAATATAAAATATAATGATTAAAATAAACGACGCAATTACAAAATACATAAAGTAATTATTCACTATATCAAAATCCTTTTTTTGCATAAATGTTATTATATTTGCTGTAATATAAGAAATTCCATTTACTTGAAAAAGTGTCATCATTATTGTAAGTAAAAATAATAAGATAGAATAAAACTTTTCTTTTTCTAAGAATTTCCATAATAATTTATAAATAATATTCATTTATAAATTAGTTATATTTTATTATTTACAAAATTACAATTGTAATTCAATAGTAAAAAATACTAAATTTGTTTTAATAAAAATGATATAAATGTTTTTTATATTTATATATAACAATACTATAATGAATAGTGAAAATATTGAAAATTTAGAAAATATAAAAACATATATTGAAAATTTAAGTAAATTTCATCAGGTAGAAATATTAAAAATTCTTTCTAAAAATTTATGTAAAATCAATGAAAATAAATCAGGGGTTTATGTTAATTTATCATTCTTGTCTAATGAAACTTTAAAAGAGATAAAAGAGTATATACATTATATAAAAGAACAAGAAGAAAGTTTCAATACAATGGAATATCAAAAAGAAGAATTTAAAAATGCCTTCTTTATTGATAAAGATAAAGATAATAAAGAGGAAACGCCAAGTATATATAATACAATTAGTAAATGATGTCTATGATTATTAATAATTTACTTTATCGCTTTAATATATTATCAAAACCAAGCGATATTGTTTTATTAAATAAATATATGTTAACAACTGAAAATAAGGATACTATTATAAATAATTCTAACGCTATTGAAAATGTATTATCATCAGATGAACCTAAAATAGAAGAAACTGAAGAAGAAAAACAAGAAACTAATATAAGAAAAGAAGAATTATACCAACCAAAACAACAAGATACATTATTTTGGTCTTTATATATAATAAATTATGGGTATAATGACTATTTACAAATTGACCATAATTATGGTGTGAAAGAATTAGAAGAAAAACAGAAAATTTCCAAATTTATGAAGGAAAATGTTGTTAGAATTAAAAATACAAATTATAAATTAACAAATGTAGCTATTCAAGAAGTATTATCAGAGTTATTAACATCACAAAAAGAAACCAGTTTATTGTGTTTAATTGTTATGATTGTTTATTACAATATCAATATTTTAATTATAAATGAAAATACAAAATGTATGTTGGAATTTTGGTGTAATAAGGATAGAATACCAAGTATAAATAATTCAAATGAAGAAGGTGATGCTTTAACATATGTTTTATATAAAACAGATAATGGAAAATACAAATTACAATATGAAAATATTGGCTCATTCCAAATTAATGATTTAAAAGAAAAATATGTAGTATTGGAAAGTTATAATAAATATATAAAAGCTATTTCTAATTATAAAGTTGAAGAATTAGAAGATATGGCTAAGAAATTTGGCGTTTTTGATGAAACCAAGAAATATAAAAAGGCCGAATTATATGAATTGGTTGGAAATAATTGTAAATTTTGAGGGTTGAGAATTGATATGTAAATTTCATTATGATAAAATTGAAATTTAAATTATAAATAAAGGTAATTATATAAGATTTTAAATATATAATATTATATAATGGATGTTAAGATGAATAAAGATAAAGAAGAAATAAAAAAAACTCAGGATGAAAAACAACAAGAAAAACAAAAAGAAACCATAAATGAAGTAAAAAATAATTCAAAAAAAGCAAAAGAAGATTTTGAAAATATGGTAGAAAATTATTTAGCAAGTAATCCTGTATTAAAAAAAGATAATAAAACGAATGAGTTTGAAATTCGTTTTGGTTCAAATTCAAAATTATCCAAACCTATATCCAAAATTGATTATGATAATGTAGTAAAACAGCTACTTTCTTGTGGATTTAAACCAGAAAATGAAGATGGATTACATATATTGCGTATTAACAATGAATATGTAGACCCACGTAGTGGTAATACAAAAATATCTCATACTCGTGCTGAAATCTTAGGAACCGATTTAATACAAGAATATTGTCGTTCAAATAGTTTTCAAAAATTAATGAATTTGCCATCTAATTTGTTAAACAAATTGAAATTTACACAAAAAAGTCTTCCAACTACTTCAAATGGAACAATCATAAAACCAGTTGATATGACCGATTTTAATTTTCGTGTGTCCTATCAATTAGAACAAGAATATAATCCGAATTCAAATATTCCACAAAAAATAATAAGTAAATGGAACGATAGTAAAAAAATTTTTCGTTGTATGAACCGTGTTCGTTTTTATCATCCAGAATATCCAGTATTTGCTGATTTAAGTATTGTAAAATCATCTAAAAAATCAAATCATATTCCAATTCCCCAATATACCATTCAGGAAGCTGGTGTATTTAACAATATTGAAAGTTACGAGATAGAATTAGAAATTGATAATTCGCGGGTTGGTACTGGTACCGAATATAATAATAAAGAAAATTTAATGGATTCTTTAAGAAAGGTTATTCGCATAGTATTGAGTGGTTTACAAGGTACAAAATACCCGATTTCATATTCTGAACGAGATTCTGTTTTACAAGAATATATGAAATTGATACATGGTGAAAGATATACACCACGAAAAGTAACTTCCAAAGACTTCATTGGCCCATCATCTTATACATTACAAACTGAAAACATTTTACCTTTTAATGAATCGTCTACTGTAGGAAATATACGAAATAATTATACGGTTACTGATAAAGCGGATGGTGAACGAAAATTATTATTTATTGCTAAGGATGGAAAAATATATTTAATAGATACAAACATGAATGTTTTATTTACTGGTGTTTCTACAGCAGAAAAGACAATAATGAATAGTTTATTAGATGGAGAACATATTAAATATGGAAAAACCAGAAATTTTATTAATTTATATGCGGCATTTGATGTATATTATATTAACAAAAAATCTGTTCGCGAATTTGCATTTATATCACAATCATTAGTAGAAGAAGAAGGCGAAATAAATGAAAACAAATATAGATTACCTTTATTAAATACATTAGTTGACCTAATTAAACCAAAATCTGTTTTGGAAAAATCCACTGAAACAAAACAATCCACCGATTTTACAATTAAATGTAAAACATTTTATATGAAAAATGATACTGATGATATATTTAAAGGATGTTCTGATATTTTATCTAATATAAAGGATGGATTATTTGAATACAATACTGATGGATTAATTTTTACACCATCAGACACAGGAGTGGGAAGTAATGTTGCTGGAAAATCTGGTCCATTATATAAATCTACATGGGATTTATCATTTAAATGGAAACCAGCAGAATTTAATACCATTGATTTCTTAGTAACTATAAAAAAAGACAAAACTGGAAAAGATGAAATACACCATATATTTCAAGATGGAAAAAATTTACAAGGAATACAAGAAGTATCACAATACAAAACATTGATTTTGAGATGTGGTTTTGATGAAAAGAAGCATGGCTATTTAAATCCTTGTCAAGATATTATAGATGATAAATTACCTTCACCTGATGATATTGATAATGAAGATAGTTACAAACCAGTTCCTTTCCTACCTACAAATCCTTATGATAATAATGCTTGTTATTGTAATATTTTATTAAAACAAGATGGTTCTAATTTATATATGATGACCGAAGAAAATGAATATTTTGAAGAAGATATGATTGTAGAATTTAAATATGAAATGAATAATAAAGATGGTTGGAAATGGGTTCCATTACGCGTTCGTTATGATAAGACTGCTGAATTAAAAAGTGGTATGAAAAATTATGGTAATGCTTATCATGTAGCTAATAATAACTGGCATTCTATACACCATCCAATTACTGAAGAAATGATTTCAAAAGGAACAAATATTCCTGAAAATATTATAAGTGAAGATGTTTATTATAATCGTTCTAATGAAGAAACCAGCACTCAAGGATTACGCGATTTTCATAATTTGTATGTTAAAAAGAAATTGATATTAGGAGTTTCAAATCGTGGTTATACATTAATTGATTATGCTGTTGGAAAAGCAGGTGATTTATCAAAATGGATAAGAGCCAAATTATCTTTCGTATTTGGTATTGATATTTCAAAGGATAATATCCATAATAATATGGATGGAGCTTGCGCACGTTATTTATCATCAAGAAAAAAATATAAAAATATGCCTGACGCATTATTTGTAACTGGAAATAGCGGCAATAATATTCGTAATGGTAGTGCGTTCGCCACTGAAAAAGATAAACAAATTACCAAAGCAGTGTTTGGTTCTGGACCAAAAGATGTTACATTATTAGGAAAAGGAGTATATAAACAATATGGTATTTCTCAAGAAGGGTTTAATATTAGTTCTTGTCAATTTGCTTTACATTATTTCTTTGAAAATAAAACAACTTTTCACGAATTTTTAAGAAATTTGGCGGAATGTACAAAAGTTCAAGGATATTTTATTGGAACTTGTTATGATGGTAAAAAAGTATTTGAATTATTAAAGAAAAAAAAGAATGGTGAAAGTTTCTCTATAATGAATGGTTCTAGAAAAATATACGAGGTTACTAAGATTTACGATGAAACTGGTTTTCCTGATGATGAAATATCGCTTGGTTATCCAATTAATGTTTATCAAGAAAGTATAAACAAGGTTTTTCGTGAATATTTGGTAAATTTTGATTATTTTATTCGCGTTATGGAAAATTATGGATTTACTCTAATTAGCAAAACAGAAGCGCAACAAATGAATTTTCCTGATGGTACAGGGTTATTTTCCGATTTATTTGCGTTTATGGAAAATGAAATAAGAATGAACCCTTCACATAAATCCGACTATGGCAAAGCAATATATATGAACCAAGAAGAGAAAACGATATCCTTTTTAAATCGTTATTTCATTTTTAGAAAAGTGAGTAATGTAAATACAGATAAAATATCTAAAATTTTGAAACATCAAAGTGATATCAATGAAAAGATAGAAAATGAAATTATGGAGAAAATAGAAAAAGATGTTGAGAACCAAGAAAAAGCCACTGAAAAAATTAAAATTCGCAGAAAAAAAACGGATAAAAAAGTAGTGCTGAATGTAAAAAAATAATGAATGTATCTTTATCTTTATACAAATTTAACAATAATAAAAATATATTATTTACATTTTTTAATTTATAAATTGTAAATAATATATATATATGAAAATACAAAAAGGAGGATTAAAATTAAAAGATACTAGCAAAAAAGGATTTGAAGCTGTTTTTGATATGATAAATAGTAATAGTGGAAGATTAAATTTATTTACTTATAATTCATTAAAAGGTTTTATGATTATGTTAGATGTAAATGAAGATGATTCAGAGTATTTAACATTAGAAGGAAATAAATTTACAAAACCAGTAACTAGTTTTATATTAAAATTTGCTATTATAACCCCTGATAATAATAAACCATTGCCAATATACAAACAAAATAAAAAATCATCTGAATCAGAAGAAAGTTATTTTGAAGAAGCTAAGTTACAACACAGAGTTTGGAAAACTTCTATTCAGGGCGGAAGACCAGAATTATGTCCTCCTGTTGCTAATTTTTCTTTGTTTGATAATGATAATTCAAAAAAAATATTACAATTTTTAAAAGGTAAATCAATAGGCGATACAAAAGATATATTTATTTATTTATCTCGTTATATTGATACCAATTTAGATAGTAAAATTGGTATTATTGTAATGCCAAGAGTTGAAAAGTCTACAACATTTAGGGATTTTATATATAAAACAGATATTGGAACGAATTTTTATGGTTTAGTAATAGAACAAAAACATAAAGATATAGCAAATGCTTATGTTGCTTCTCAAATATCTAGATTATTCATAGATATTGGTGTAATTCATTTTGATTTACATATGAAGAATGCTTTAATATATTTAACACCAAATAATGAGATTAGATGTTTATTAATTGATTTTGGAAGAGCATCCGATATAATGAATAGTGATAATGATGAACATTTAGATGTAATAAAAAAAGATGAAATGATAATTATGAAAAATAAATTTTTTCATTCTTTATTTGATGTTTATGATGATGATGATATTGATGATGATAATAAAAAAAGAGCTTTCATTTTAGAAGTATTAGATAATATTGCTAAGATAGATAAAGAAACAAATCAAGAAATGTACGTTTATAGTGATCCAAATAGTTATCAAATGGAATGGTATGAAGATTTTCCTAGAAATTCGCATATTCCAGTAGATGCTTTTGACATACTTAAAAAAACTACAAATGTAGAAGGAACAAAAATAACACCAGATACAATTAAGAAATATGAAAAAAAAGGTTCTTTAGTTAAATTTTCTAATGAACCTTCAGATTTTTTTGTTGAATTTCCAGACGTACAACTATGTACTGATAATAGAGAAGGTTGTTTAGTAATGGGTGGAAGAAAATCAAAAACATATAAAAAATATAAAAAATATAAAAAACATATAAAAACTAGAAGATTGAAGAAAACGAAAAATATTCAAGGTTATAAATAATATAAATATATTTTATTTATTATATTATCTAATGGAATTAGCAATACAACCAGATATATATTCACCAAGTATAGATGATAAAGGTAATTACATAGATAATATCCCTTAAGTAAATATTATAAAAAAAGGGTTATTATGTTCGTGTGGTTCACGAAAAGATAAAATATATAATACTACAAGTATGTTTTCAAATCATACAAAAACAAAATGTCATCAAAAATGGTTATCAGAATTAAATTTGAATAGGGCTAATTATTATATTGAAAATGAAAAAAATAAAGAAACAATACAATCTCAAAGACTTATTATAGCAAAATTAGAAAAAGACATTCAAACGAAGATTATGACTATAGATTATTTAACGCAACAATTGAAACCAAATAATAAAATGGTTGATAATTTATTAGAATTTGATTAAAAAGAATAATGATATAAATACATTTCAATAAACTATGTATCGTTTATACCAATACATAATTTAAAAATGACATATTATTTATTACCAAAAACATCTTTTTTAATACATAAAAATATAGAATGTATTAGTAAGGATGAATTGAATGAAGTAAAATATTGTAATTCGCTATCATATTATTTATATAATATAAAAAAACAAATTGATAAACATGAGCGCGAATGGGATATTTATAAAAAATATACCAATCCATATGAATATATTAATAGTATTGTACCTTTCAAAAAAAAAAGTATCGCAAAACATAAACCCCTTTCAAGATCTTATTTTAAAATGATTGAAATAATGAATACTTTTAATATTGATTTTTCAACGAAACCTATACAAAGTTTCCATTTGGCGGAAGGACCTGGTGGTTTTATTGAAGCTTTATTACATAGGCGTAATAATAAAAATGATAAATATATTGGAATGACATTGATAGATAATGATAACGACCCAAATATTCCAGCATGGAAAAAAAGTAATGATTTTTTAAATAAAAACCCTAATGTAGTTATTGAAACAGGTATTGATAATACCGGTAATATTCTTTCATTGGATAATTTTGTCTATTGTAAAAATAAATATAGCTCGTCTATGGATATAATTACAGGAGATGGCGGATTTGATTTTTCACTGGATTTCAATAACCAAGAAATTTCTATAGCAAGATTATTATTTGCCCAAATATGTTTTGCCGTTACTATGCAGAAGAAAAATGGTTTATTTATTCTTAAAATATTTGATTGTTTTATGGAACATAGTGTAGATTTATTATATATATTATCCTCATTTTATGATAAGGTATATATTATAAAACCTCAAACAAGCCGTTATGCTAATTCTGAAAAATATATTGTTTGTAGAGATTTTTTATTTGAAACAAATGAACATTTTTTTCCATTTTTGTATAATGCTTTTGATAAAATGTGTAGTAGCGAAAAGCCAATATATAGATTTTTAAATATTCCTATTTATTATTATTTTATTAACAAATTAGAAGAATATAATGCTATTTTAGGTCAACAACAAATAGAAAATATACATTATACTATATCTTTAATAGAACATAAATATAAACAAGACAAAATAGATAATTTAATTAAAATTAATATACAAAAATGTATTCAATGGTGTACAAAAAATGATATTGAATATAATAATATTATTAGTAATATTAATATTTTCACAAATGAATATATTGAAGAAAATAATACTATTGAGAACGTTACTGAGAACAATAGTGTAAATAAAGAGTGTTTATTGATTGATGACGAAACTGTTTGTTAATTTTTTGCGGCATGAATATTACCGATATTCACATTTTTTCATTTCTCCTGTATATTTTGAAATAACAGGGGTTTTCTTATTTGGATAACCGATTTTATCTTTCCAGGTATAACCATTTTCAGGAACACCGTATGCTAATGCATTTGCTACTGATAATCCATATGCCTTTCTATATTTTTCACTATTATTTGTAATTGCGTTATATTTTTCTCTAACAGTATGAGAACTAGCACTAACCGCGCCTTGCTGAGCAAATTGTGGATTATTAGGTTTATAATATATGGTAACATATGGTGTTTGTAATCCTGGAGCAAATCCTGATGTAAATAATAAATCATCAGTGTATCCTTGTGCTATTAAATTATTCGCATCAAAATTATTTTGTATTATTATATTAGATGGATAATTGCCATTACTAAAACCTATCGCATCTTTAAAATTATTATTCAATATTTTAAAACCTGGCCATACTGTTATATTCACTCTTGTGGCAGCATTGCCCGCCGAATCTGGATACAAATATAATTGATTCCACCAATTATTACCATTTGGTAAAGAATAATTAGTTGAATTAAAAACAGCATAAGTAGTTTTTAAAGATTGTAATTCTATTTTATTAGTATAATTGTTATAAGATATATTTAATAAGTAAACATATGAATTATTCAAATTTTTAATAAAGTAATGTTTATTACTGGTCATAGTTGTTTTAAAAATATTACTTATATCGTCTATATTATAATCCCCTGATGGTATATTTACAGTATAGTAATTTCTATCTACCCACTGATATTGAAATGATGTGTCTGCTGAAATAAAATATTTTTTACAATGATTTATACCATTTGATGAATATACATTTTGAACTGATAATGCGTCTCCTGGTTTTACATTAGAGTTTCCTTGACGAATATAGTAATATTGATTTTGTTGAAATGTTTTATTACGACTTACTAAATATTGATTTGTAGAAGTATGATAAGAAGTATCGTTATTTTTTGTTAAATCAAATTGTTTTTTGATAATTCCACTGCTTCTTACTCTGCGACGTGCGTTGGTAACCTGTGACATACAATTTTTTACATCAGTTTGACAACTACCAGGTTTTTCATATTTATTTGATGTTAAATTTATATCTAAAGTGTTTACTAATCCTTTTGTTTTTCCAGAATCAGAATTTACTATTATTGAACCACCAGGCATATTTATTAAATCAATACTGGTTGAAATTCTACCATTACAAGTATATGGATTTGTTGAAGTTGAAGTAGTTGTTGATGATGCTATTTCTCTTCTATATATTTTTAATGGTTGAGGCATAAAAAAACTACGTTTTGAACTATTATTTGACCCAATATTTTTTTTTATTATGCTTGTGATTTGATTAAATGTTCTCCCTTTCCAAGAAAAATATCTTATTTCATTCATATTTAATCTTGTTGACATTTATTATATACTATATTATATATATTATATAATGAAATTTATAGCTAATTTTTTAAAAAATAAAATTATTGTTTATTTAGTGGTTGTATTATTCGGGGTTATACTATATAATTTAATAAAATATAAAGAAGGAATAACTGGAAACGCTACTGTACAAAATAATACACCTATTTGTAATTTAATGACGAAAAATGACTGTTTATCTAATGCTGGATATTGTGATTGGAACTCTAAATTATATCAATGTTCTAACAAACATAACTGTTATGATATTAATAATAAACCGAGTTGTAATAACCAAAATAACTGTATGTGGGATAATTCTATGAACAAATGTAATAGCAAATAATAACAAAGTGGAATAATAACGTGATGAATAATATTATACTATAAAGTATTATATTGTAAAGTAAATAAAAATAATAATTTATTATTAATAACTTATTATTATGAATGTTATTTTAGATATTTACGGATTTCAATTAAATAACATTATTTTTTTAGAAAGCAAAAGAAATATGATTATGGATGGTACATTCGCAAAAATTATTTATTCAAATCAATATTTTTCATTAAATAGTATTTATTTTGATTTTCCAATAGAGTTATTATCCATTGAAAAACAAATGAATAAGTATATTATGAAATATAATCCAAATAATAATATAAATAATATTTTAATACAAGAATTGTCTAAAATAGAATATAGAATTATTGAGTATTACAAACAAATAAATCAAATTACTAAAAGAACAAATTGTATATTAAATAGACAATTGCTAACAGGTAATTTGAAAATATATAAAGATTATAATTTATCAAAAATAAATAAAAATCATCCTCAATATATTATAAAAATATCTGGAATATGGGAAAACAATAATGAAATAGGAATAACATATAAAATAATAGAAGGGTATGAAGGATGATTACATTATCATACCAAATCTTGGATTGCGTCTTTTTGTATTCATATTTAATAAGCCACCAAATGGACGACTGCCATTTCTTAAATCATGTATTTTGTTTTCTTTTGGATTTGATACAATGCCTGTATAAAAATTTGTAACATTTACAAATCCGGTTTCTTCATTAATATTATATTCCAATGATTGAATTGAATGCCATCCTTCAGATGTTTCACTTAAATATCTATCAAATTCACCTCTATTTACTAAACGCGATAATCCGTCTTTCATTTGAAAAATATTTTTATCCATTACATTATAAAATTGTGTTCTATCAATTGTTAAATTATTGCTTAAAGCTCTCTTATTAATTAAATTATCTTCGTAACCCCAAGCCCAGAAATTTGGGAAACCTCCTACTTTTTCAAAATCTCCTGCTTTTATAGAAACTATGCCTCCTAAAGCATATGTGAAACCATAAAAGTGTTTTACTACTCCGTTTGTTGTCTCATAATTTAAAAAGTTTTTTGTGTAAGGCATTGTATCAACATCATTAAAAACAAGTGTAATATTTTTATAACCATCAGGGTATTTTTGTTTTACTACTAAAAATCCAATATTTTTCATTGCCCCACGGTTAAACTCTCTTTTGTCTGTTTGATGAATATAATATATTTTATATTCTTCTGGTTTCATATCTTCTAAAACTACTTTCATTTGTTGTGAAAAAAACTTTTGTTGTTGTTCTCTATCTCTATATGGCACAATAAATATTAATTTTGGTATATTATTGTTTGATTCTTCTTCAACAACAGGTGATGGTTCTTCTTCAACAACAGGTGATGGTTCTTCTTCAACAACTGGTGCTGGTTCTTCTTCAAGAACAGGTGCTGGTTCTTCTTCAAGAACAGGTGCTGGTTCTTCTTCAAGAACAGGTGCTGGTTCTTCTTCAAGAACAGGTGCTGGTTCTTCTTCAAGAACAGGTGCTGGTTCTTCTTCAACAACAGGTGCTGGTTCTTCTTCAACAACAGGTGCTGGTTCTTCTTCAACAACAGGTGCTGGTTCTTCTTCAACAACAGGTGCTGGTTCTTCTTCAACAACAGGTGCTGGTTCTTCTTCAACAACTGGTTCTTCAACAACTGGTTCTTCAACAACTGGTTCTTCAACAACTGGTTCTTCCATAACAATAGTTATATTTTCATTCTGGACAGCTTCCATATAAATTATATAGTATATAATTACAATATAATTCAATATAAAAAAAAATAATTTTCCTAAAATTATTATTATACATATTTATCCAAAATACACTTTGGAATTAAAACATCTTTCAAAGTATCCAATTTTTTAAAACATTTATTTATTGTAACTTCACTTACTCCACAAACATTTTTAATGCTTAATTTGCTGATATTTAAGTTACAATTGTATGATATAAAATACATTATACCAGCAGCAACAGCATGAGGAATATTATCTGAAATAATATTATTTTGTTCAACTTTATTCGTTACAAATTTTGCTAACATTGTAAGTTCTTGATTAAAATTTAATTTACTACAATATCGTTCAATAAATGAACTTGGCATAGTAACACATAAATCAGTTTGTTGTGATGGGTCTATATTTCGTTCTATATTATGTAAAATATTAACAGCCATAGAACAACCATTTGTAGCACTCGTCTTATCCAATTTAAATATTTCAGCGATTTCATGAGGCGTTCTTGGACAACCATTCAATCTACAAGAAATATAAATAGAAGCCGATTTAATACCATCTCTATTCATTCCCCTAAACATCTTTTGTTCAGAAATATCTTTATGAATAGCAATAGCATCATCTATGAATATTTTTGGTATTCCAGAATTTTGTGCCATAATTGTAATAAATTGGAACTCATCATATAATGATTTTTCTTTATGAGGCATAGATTGCCATTCCGCCCATTTGCGAATTTTTTTCATTTCATATGATGATTTAGATGAACATAATACTTTACAACCAAAAGACGATTCTACTAACAAAGGGTTTATAGGGTTACCACAACGGGTAGGGTCATTCGCATTTTTGTCTTCATTTCCATAAAATCTCCATTCAGGTGAATAATCTAAAGTATCCTTACATATAACTCCGCAAGTTTTATTAGTGCATGTAGGGAAACCATCTTCCATTATGACTAATTGTGATTGACACAAAGAACATAAATCAATATCTTTATTTTTATTATATACACATTCTAATTCATCATTCATTTCTTCATTTAAATGCTTTTTATCACTATCAAAAATATCCCATAATTTATCTTTGTCTACATTTGTTAAATTTGTTTTCTTTTTTTGAGTTTTTTTAATATTATTATCTATTTTATCTATTATTGGTTTGTTTTCAAATGCTTTATTTTCTATTTTAGCAGTTGCATTGTTCATATATTTATTTACATTTATAACAGAGTTATTTTTTTTTATTTTAACGCGTATTTTAAATGTTTCACCATTTGTAATCATATTTATCTGATTGAATTATTATAAAAAATATAATAATTCAATTTTTCGTAATAGTAAATATATTATTTTATCATGCATACGTCAATAGATTGTATAGACATACAGTTAGTTTGATATTTAATTAAATCTATTCGTTTGAAATTTTTTAATATTCCGTTATACTTGGTGTCATTATTTATTCCTGTAAATACTTTTTGAATATTTTCAGCAAAATCACCATTATTGTAATTGTTTTGTTTCAAAATAAAATCTTCACAATACATAAGTTTGTTTTTCAATTTAAATAATTCATCTTTATTATTAGAGGATAATGATAATTCTAATAACTTAACTTTATTATTTAATATTATATTTTTACTATAAATGCCAATATTCATTGAAGGTTTTACATTATCTATTCTCATAGTTTCATATTTTGTAGTTCTTAAATATTGAATGTCATTATTAATAATGTTATAAAAATTGTTTCCAAATATAACAGTATCATGTGTAAAAAAAGCAAAATCAAAATTATATTTGTCTGAATTATTTACTAAATATATTAGAGGTGTAAATTCAAAACATCTATATTTTACATTTATAATTTCTATACCATTTTCGTAATAAATTTTTTCATCAGGGCAACCACCTACTATAAAATGTACATATTCTGCTGGTATTTTAACATCTTGTATATTTTTTATTAATCTTGGAACTTGAACTTGCAATCCTTCATAACAAGACGCAATAAATATATGAAATTTATCCATAATAATATATTATTATATATTTTTATTATTATATTATTTCAACCAAATATGATTATTAAGACCAATAAAATCTTTATGTATTTCAATATGTTTGAAACCTTTAGATAATAAAAAATTTTCAACAACATTATAATCTATAAATGAATTATTAATTGGATGACTTATATTACAATCTTCTTCGTATATTACACATTTCAAATTGTTAAAAAAATCATCATTTTCAGTTATGAATTGTAATAAAAATCCTTCACAATCTGCTAATAAACAATCAAATTGTATATTATATTTTTCCTGTATTTCATTTAAAGTCATTGTTGTTATTTTTTCACTTTTTAAACCTGTTGGTGGTTCAATATAAGTTTTTGTTTCCCAACCACAACCATTATAACAACAATATAATTCATTATTAGAAATAGCACCATTAAAAATATTGAATGTGCAATTATTGCTGTCTCTATTTTTTTTAAGAGAAGCTATAACAGTATTATCTGGTTCTACACATAATAATTGGTTTTCAGGATAAGATAATAAATAATCTAAACATACACTAACAGTTCCATATCTTGCGCCTAATTCTAATACTTTCATATCTGAAGTTACATATTTGTTTATTAAATATCTACTTCCATCCTCTACTTTCAATGAAAAATCAGAAAGCAATTTATCGTTTTCGTCATAAAATGTACAATTTTTGTAAAAATTATCCATATAATATATTATATATTTATTTTTATATATTAATTTTCAAATAATAATTATAATAGTTCACTTTGCGTGTTGAAACTTTTAACTGTATAATTTGTTTCATAAAAAGATACATTTTTTGTATATTTTATTATTTCTAAAAAATTAATTTCATCTTTATTACTATTATTTATTAATAATGATAAATTAATTTTAACAACATCTTTATCGCATAAAAATATGCATTGGTCATGATATCCGTATGAAATACTCAAATTTTTTTTATATCCAATATCATTTACATTATTTTTATCGTCTAATACTAAATAAGCATATGGGTCTTTTTCATAATTTGTTGGTATTAAAAAATCATTATTATATTGAAGATTATACATTTCTTCAAATATTTTATTATTTGATATTATTATATCACCCCACATTATAAAAATTTTGTTTGTTAAATACAAATTATTTATTAATTGATAAATTGTTTCTCCATTACCTTTTGGATAATTTTGCGAATTATCAATAGAATTAAAATATAAAAATTTTATATTACTATTATTAGACAATGATTTTTCAAAATCAGAAAAATGGGTTTTATAATAATTATTTCCGCAAATAAATATATTATTAGCATAAGGTAATATATGTTTAATAATTTTCATTAGAATTACCTCGTTATCTACTTCTATTAAACATTTTGGATAATTTATTTCCATTCTTTTATTTATGCCACCAACGATAACACAAAAATCATATTTTTCATTAATTATGATAGATTTTAAAAATAAATTTGTATCATTAATATTTTTTATATATAATACTTTATTCTTATCATAACGATTATCATAATATATATCATTTGTATCAGTTATGTATGTATAATTTTCATTCAACAAATTATTTCTAATAAATAGATTTCTTTTACTTAACCCCTTTATAATGAATTCAATCGTAGTTTTTCCTGTTTTTATAACTTGATAATTTGTATTTTCTAGTAATTTATTTATTTTAATTATTATTTTATCACGATTTTCAATAGGTTTTATTGAAATAGAAATATTTCTTCTATTCTCTACTATATATTCTTTGTCTAATTCTATATATTGAATAATTTTTTTTATATTTTCTATATCTTCATTTTTTAAAACATATGTTTGGTCTACAATTTCTATTATATTGTCTTCATTGCGAATATTACTCATATTTGAATATATTGTTATATTGTTTATATTTAATAAATTAGAATAACAATTATTTGTAACAATTATTTTATTTTTTATATTATTTAATAACCATATATTTTCTTCTGAAATTTTTATATTACTACTATCAAATAAAGTATAATCATAGTCAAAAATATAATTATTATTATAATAGTTGGTAAAATAATGTTTAAATATATATTTGCATATTAAATAACCATCATGTTTATTGTTTTTTATTAATTTTTGAATATTTATATAATTATAGTAACTATTAGTTGGAAATAAATTTTTATTCATATTATCTGATACAATAATATTTACATCTTTTAATGAAAAACACTCATTTATTTTATCTAATAGTTCATCCCCTGTATAATTAATAATATCTTTATCATAATCACAGTTTAAAATTAAATACTTTGATGCTTTGCTAATTTCAATAATTTCTTTAAATAGTAATGTTTTATATGTCGGTATCAAACTACTAAATTGTGTTCCACATGAAAATATTATTATATCTGAATTTAATAATAATTCTTGTGTATTTTTATTTAATGACGGTATCTCTTTATCAAAAAATACATCTATTATTTTATCAGTATTATCGTTAAAATCTACAATTGATGCTTCATCTAATAATATATTATTATTTTTAGTAATTCCATGTAATATTAAATTTTCATTTGAATTTAAAAATATATTATTTTTTAATCCTAATTCATTCTTAATAATATTACAAACAATCTCCACATTACAATTATTCTGTTCAAGTAATGAACAATATATTATATTCATAAAACTAAAATCTTCATAAGTAATGTATCTTGATTGTTCAGTATGAAAAAAATATTTTACATTGTCTATTAAAAAAGTCTTTAATTTTTCATTAATATGTACACTATTAATTGAATCTAATATATATTTATAAGGTTCGCTTGTAGTAAACCTGCTATTTAATAAATTATAAATATTAGTATTGCCATTAATTAATTTGTATTCTAATAACTGGTTTTTTCTAAAATCTGATATTCCTAATGTTCCTTTGAATAAATTACGTAAAATTCCAGTTGATTTACCGTCATCATAACCGTTAATTATTAAATTCAAAGATAAACTACTATTAAAAGAATATAACCCTTTTTGAATTTGTTCACTACCTGACCCGCCAGTTATTAATGTAATAATCATATAACTATTATATTATTATATTATTTTATTATACTATTTTATTTATTATAATATATTTTCTATGGTTGAAAAGAAACTTTTTTTTCTATTTTTTCAAACATATCAGAACCATATACTAAATTTCCACTAGGTTTATATTGTCCAATAGGAGTATAATTTTTTTGGTCTTTTTGATTACCATTTTGTTTATCATTCAATATTTTACTATTCATTTCATCATCTTGTTTAGATATGACTTCGCCTTTTTCGTTTATAACCATTCCAGTTTTTTTTTTAAATTCATTTCTAACATAAGATGGTACCCAATTCATCCAAGATATAAATATAGCATTAGGATGTACATATTTCACTAGAAATCCATTATCTTCTAATTTATTTACTAAATATGCTATACAATCACCTTGGTCGTATAATGGTTCTCCAAATATATATTCAGGTACGATAAACCATATATGTTTATCATTTACTTTGTTACGACCTGTGAATGTTATTCGCTTATGTATTCTGTTTAGTAATTTATTAAATATAGTTAATTGTTTTAATTCTCTCTGTTGTTTTTTTTCGTACAATTCATCTATATTAACTTTTCCTCGGCTTTCTTCATCATTGACATATAAAAAAGATGACATTATATTTATTGATAGAAAAAATATAAAAAAAATATACTAATTTTATTTATGGAAAATGAACAAGACAATGATAATGAAATCAAACAAAACGAAACAAAAATTAGACACTTAGTTATATCAGGCGGCGGAATAGTAGGATTTTCATTTTATGGTTTATTGAGAGAAACACATAAAGAAGGATTTTGGAATATTAATGATATACAAAGTATATATGGAACATCAGTTGGTTCTATTCTTGGTGTGTTTATAGCGTTAAAATATGATTGGGAAACGATGGATGATTATTTAATAAAGCGTCCTTGGCATAATGTTTATAAATTTTCTATGGATTCACTGTTATTAGCATTTCAGACAAAAGGATTATTAGATAAAAAAATAATAGAAGATACATTTTCACCATTATTTAAAGGAAAAGACATTGATATTAATGTGACTTTAAAAGAATTTTATGAAATCACAAATATAGAATTACATATTTTTTCAACCGATATTAATACATTTAATTTGATAGATTTTTCTTATAAATCACATCCCGAATGGTCAGTAATTGACGCAGTATATTGTTCATGTAGTCTTCCAATATTATTTCAACCGATTATAAAAGATAATATATGTTATTGTGACGGCGGGTTTATATCAAATTATCCTGTTAAACAATGTATTGAAAATGGTGCTTCGCCCGATGAAATATTTGGTATGTGTAGAAATTCCATATTTGATGATAGTAGTAAAATTACTGAAAATTCTACATTGATTGACTATATTTTAAATTTATTATATAAAACCATTGATAAAGTATTAAATATTAAAAAAGAATATTCTATAAAAAAAGAAGTGTTTATAAAATGCCCACCATTATCTATTTATGATATTTATGAAACTGCTTCTTCTATGGAAAAACGATTGGAATTGATTTCCAAAGGATATTGTAATGAATAATTTATTTTATAATATAAACAATATGAAAAATATTACATATAATATATTATGTTATATCAAGATTTTTTTATTCATAGAACAAATACCTTTAAAAAATCACTTGAATTAATATTAGAAAACTATAAAAATAAACCAATAAATATAGTAGAATTAGGAACTACAAGAAGTTTTCTATCCGGCGTATTATGCTATGACTCTTCTTATTTTAATCTTTATGAACCACATAATTGGGATTGGGGTGCGGGTATATTCACCAAAGTATTCAGCGACAATTTGAGTAAAAATAGAATTGAATATAAATTATATTCTGTTGACCCAAGTGTTGATGCGATTAATGTTTCAAAACATATTTGCTCTGACAATAATAATATAATATACATAAATGATTATTCTACTAACTTTTTACAAAACATTGATTTCAAAATAGATTTTTTATATATGGATCATATGGAATCTTCAGAAGAGGCTTGTATACAACATCTAACTGATGCTAAAATAATTATTGAAAATGATTTATTATCTGAAAATGGAATAATTTTGATAGATGATGTAAATTATCCTGATTATATCAACTCAAAGGGTAAATATAGTATTCCTTATTTTTTAGAGAATAATTTTCAATTAGTTATTGGTGAATATCAAGTAATTCTTGTAAAATCATAAAATAATTTATTTTCTATCATAGGTAATTTATTATTGTTCCCTATAACCCCATTTTTACTCATAGCAACTATTAGTTCATAATTCATTTTTATATAAAAAAATGAATTATTCTTTATTACATTACACCATTGTATTAACAAATTGTTCCAATGTATATTCTGTTATTTTGGAATCAAATTCAATAACTTGATTGTCTTTCAACATTTTAATGGTTGGGTATGATTCAATATTATACTTATTAATTACTTTCGTTACCTCAGCGGTTTCATCAGTACAGTTATAATCTAAACATTTGACAACATATTCTCCTTTTTCTTTACCATTATATAATTTGGCAAATTTTTCCCATTCTGGTTTTGCGGTTTTACAATGAGGACACCAATCTACATTAAAAAAATAAATAATAACTTCATGATTTCTTTTATTCGCGTTTGCTACATCGGCAAATTTATTATCTTTTTTTTTCATATCTTTCATATAATATTTATTATAAACATAAGTTGCTGCTAATAAAAATATTACGATTAATAATGCTATTAAAATATATTTTGAATATGGTGAAATGATTTTTTTTATTACTTCTATAAACGATGCCATTATATATTTATAATTATATATTGTGTATTGGAAATTATACTAATTACTTCTAAATATTTATTTTACGCTAACTAAATTAAAATGAATTTCTTAATATCTTATATAATAATATGTCTAGTATAAAAAATATTCTTCATTATATAACCATTGCTACTAAGCCACACCCTATATTGGAATTAATCAAAACTCGCGTTGAAAAACAGGGCGAAAATATTACTATTCTTGGTTTAGAAGAGAACCGTAATATTGGTTGGAATGATCGTGCTAATTTTGGTGTTAAATTAAGAGAAGTATATAATTATATATGGAATGTTGATTTAGACCCAGATGATATTATTTTATTTACAGATGCGTATGATGTAATTTATTGTGGAAATCATCAAGACATTTTGGAACGATATTTAAAATTAGATAGTCCTATAGTATTTGGTTCTGAAACAATGTGTAATCCTGACCCAAATAGAGAACCTGAATATAAAAATAGACATTTACAATTTCCATATTTAAATAGTGGTTTATACATAGGGCGACTATGGGCATTACGTGAATGTATGATAGGTTATAGTTATAATGATGCTGATGATGACCAACGTTATTGGACTAACTTTTTATTTAAGAGACCTGACCTTATTAAATTAGATTATCATAATTCCTTGTTTTTAAATACTGCGGGAATTGATATTAAAGAAATACAATGGGATGGAAATACAGCTAAATACCAAGATAAAATGCCATTATTCGTTCATGTAAATGGCCCTGATAAAAGCGAATTGAAACATTTTTTGTAAATTTTATTTTGTAATTCTAATATAATAGTATTTATAGTAAAATATTTAGTTATGGTTTATAAAAATAGAAAAACGAAAAAAAAATATTCTTATAAAAAAACAAAACTACCAAAAAAAAATACTTCATTGAGAACATTAGACGATTTGAAAATATCTGTTTATTCAGAAAAGGATTACGAAAGTAATGATGGCATGTTAACAACGGTATGGGGACCAAGTATGTGGCATTATTTACATACTATGAGTTTTAATTATCCTGTGAAACCGAAATGTTATGAAAAAGAGCGATATAGAAATTTTGTCTTGAGTTTGAAATATGTATTGCCTTGTGGAAAATGTCGTAAAAACTTATGTAATAATTTTCAGAAGTTACCATTAAAAATGTCTCATATGAATTCTCGTGCCACATTTTCAAAATATATTTATGATTTACACGAATTAATTAATACTATGTTGAATAAAAAATCTGGTTTATCATACGAACAAGTGAAAGAGCGTTACGAACATTTCCGTTCTCGTTGTACTAAATCTATAAAAAATGTTACAAAAAAGAAAAAAACTATGAAAACACACAAAGAAAATGGATGTACGGAACCTCTTTATGGAGAAAAATCAAAAGGCGTTTTACGAATTGTTCCACAATCCGAGAAATGCGAAAGTTTAGAAGTAGATGAAAAATGTATTAAATTTCGTGGCAGTAATATTGTTTAGAAAATTTTGTCTAAGAGAACCAATACGTTTTTTGGAATATATATCTTTAGCAAATATATAATATAAAATATATATAAATGGATAATACAAAAGATTTGGATACAGAAAATTTTACAGAATTTAAAATTAATGAAAAAAAACAAAATGATAAAGAGGTTACTTCAACACCTTTCTGGTTTGATAATCCAAATATATTATTAGATAAAAATTACATATTTGAGTTTTTCCCAATTGAACCTATGTCTTATAACCAAAAACTTAATGCTATTACACGTATTATTATTGTGTTATCTATTATTGGCTTTGCTATTTCAAGAAGCATTCGTATATTAGTTATCAGCGCAATTACCATTTTCGCAATATTTTTATTTCATTATTATCACGAAAAAGAACGACAAAAGAATGAAACAAAGAAACCTAATTTAGATAAAATAGAGAACTTTGATAATCCTGCGATGGCTTATTTAAAAGAGAATGGTAATACTATTCCAACTGATGTATTTGATGTTCCTAATTCAAGCAATCCATTTAGTAATGTTCTTATTACTGATTACGACTATAATCCTAATAAAAAACCAGCACCACCTGCTTTTAATGATAATGTAAATAAAGATATTTTAAAACAAGCCAAACAACTAGTAAGTGAAGCCAACCCTGACCAACCAGACATTGCTGATAAATTATTCAAAGATTTAGGAGAACAATTTGTGTTTGAACAATCATTACGACCATTTAATAGTAATCCTAACACTACAATTCCAAACGACCAAGCTGCTTTTGCTGAGTTTTGTTATGGTAGTATGATTTCTTGTAAAGAAGGTAACAAATTCGCTTGTGCTCGTAATTTATCCAGATATCAAATGTAGTGTAGGGAAACCAATGTTTCCCCTACCAACCCCCCTTCCTTTTTATTAATATCTATTTAGAACATCCTCAGTTCCCTAGACCCTTTCCTTTTTAGTAATATCTCTTTAGGAAAACCTGGGTTTCCTGTAAAAAAAAGTCTTATTATAATATAATATATTATAACAAGATGTCAAGTTTTTCATATACTTTTAATAATATGGGTAGAATTGGTTTAGATGCTACTGATTTAACACAACGTAATATGCATAATACCCGTTTTTCTAACTATATGCTTTCAGAATTCTTTAGCGATA
>Ga0214923_10001209_pt1 | contig 37296 bp, 46 predicted proteins | sample LL1510_MetaG_FD_177993 | JGI IMG/M metagenome (GOLD analysis project Ga0214923, IMG submission 177993) | Freshwater microbial communities from Lake Lanier, Atlanta, Georgia, United States - LL-1510 | ecosystem: Environmental > Aquatic > Freshwater > Lake | place: USA: Georgia | collected...
AAGTTCTTCAGTCTCTTCCTCACAAGGTTCCTTTCTTTTCCTTGATGGCATGGTTGATAACTTGTGTCCAATGAGGAATTGCATGATTTTCAAATATTCTTGGTGTAACTCATCATCCTCTTCATAAATTGTTCGCTGGATTCCTTCCCATGCACATGTCAAGGCAGTCTCATTCTTCCTGGATATAATTCCAGTGTCGATACCATGTCGTTCTACGAGATATCTCACAATTTCCAAAGAGCCTTGTTCCACCGCGACCATGAGTAAGGAATGTCCACTTTGATACATTACATCATTGATATCAACACCAGACATGTTAAGTAGCCATTCAAATGCCTCAATATCTTGAGACCTTTCCTCGACTGCTAGCATATTGAGGAAAGTAATGATCAACACATCTCTCTGATTCGAATTCGTTTGGGTTAGCACTGATTTTGGATTTTTTGAAACGATCTGTTTCATGAGATCATAATCCCTTTCTTCAGCAGCTACATGGAAGCAATAGGATTGATCCTAAAAAAAGTTATGTAAAGCAAATTTGTTATTGTTTTGTACCCATTGTCGTACACAACTCGAGTGATCACAAGACATTTTTTGTTATTTGCTATTTGCGTCTTTCGAAAGACAATGTCATCTAGAAAATTGAAAACTTTATTATTATCGCGTTTGTTATCTTTTTGAGATTATATAGATAATTTTTATAATAAATACAAAATGAATCCATATCCTCTAGCGTTATATACTTTATCGAAGAAAAGTGTTTTGGAACAAAGCCAATTTACAGATCATATTTGTCAAGAACATTTCCTTGAATATTGGATCCATAGAGATGTTAACCTTCTAGAGTCCAAGAAGGCCCCATCCGTTCCCTCGGAACGGGTTACCCGAGTATTAACACCTAAACATTACATAAACTTTAATATAACATCTCTAGGAAACATGGCCTTTATGGAACTTAACGCACCTGAAACTTATAGAGATAAATATAAGCTTATGAGAGAAAAATATTGTGAATGGATCTTTCAAACTTATAAAGACTTACCTTTAGATGATGCAGTTTTAGCATACCATAATAACATTCGTTTACAAAAAATGTCAATGGTATTTGGTCGACCTGACCTATAATAAAACTATTTTTTTTGTTAAAAATCTATTTTATTCTTCTTCGTTTCCTTTCTTCCTCAATCTCTTCCTTTTCATTCACTTGTTTCGATCGATAATCAAGAAGGATACGCATCATTTCGTCGCCAACCATAGTTGAGTCTTTGACATACGATATCTAATGCAGTGCCTCCCTCATACGCTTCGGTTGTTGTATTGACTCCGTATTGGAAGAGAAGTTCAACATCCTTGATCTTTTCTTCCACCGCAAACATGAGAAGAGTTCTGCCAGCATGTTCAATGGAATTGATATCACACTTGACCTCTTTGATCAACCAATCAAACATGTCCAGATCCTCTTGAGAATGAAGACTTTGCATTACATTGAGAAACACTATAGTCACAATGGTATAGCTTTCTTTGTTTTTTTGTGTAGAATGCTTGGATTTTGGGTAATCAATTCCTTTAGTGGAGTATAGTTTCTTTCTTTAGCCATTTGATGACAGACCTTGTCTTTACTTTTATGTTCCATGACTTTGTCAATTCAAAACAACCAATGTATTATAGAAAATTGAAAAAGATTTTTATATTAACCCATTCCATTGAACCTATCGTACGTTAGAAGGTTAATGATGAAAGAAGAAAGAATTGCTCATAATCCATATCATTTCATGTCCAATAATTTGTTTTTGAATTTGATTCTCAAATAATTTATCTCATATAAAAAAAAACAGATATTATCAATGAGTAGCGAACGACGTACTTCTTCCTCTTTTCAACATAGAGGTTCATCCATGAGTAGTCAACGTACTACCTCTTTTCAAAATAGAAATTCATCAATGAATAATCTACGTACTTCTTCTTCTTAAAATAGAGATTCATCAATGAATAGTGAAGACTCACAACGACGTTCTTCTTCTTTTCAAAATAGAAATTCATCAATGAATAGTCAACGTTCTTCCTCTCCTCTAAATAGACGTTCCTCCTCTTCTCAAAATAGACGTTCCTCTCCAAGTCAAGATATTCTGTGAACATCAATGATATAAGATATTCTGTGAACATCAATGATATAAGATATTCTGTGAACATCAATGATATAAGATATTCTGTGAACATTATAACCTGTTCCATTGAACCTGTCTGGGATCTTTTGATTTCATCAAAACAAGATAATAAGATAAGATTGACATAAATAAAACTAAAGAAAAAACATGTTATCAAAAGAATATATTATTGTGATAGTATGTAGTATTGTTGCATTAATTCTTATTATATTGTATTTTACCAAGGATAAATGGTATAAAAGTAAGATTCTCAATAAACAAAGTAATGATCTTTCCAATCCACCAAATGAACCAAAGATATCCGTATTGGATCTAACACCATATGCTATGGAGCAATCATTGGAAAAGAATTGTGTAACTATAAATCAAGAAGATGCAGTAAGTCAATTGTCCAAGCAATATATGGATATGATTCAGGATCGAAATTTTTTAAGAGATAAACGATTAATGGAAATGGCTCGTTATTCACGTTCCTCTCCAAGTCAAGAACAGAACCCATTTGGTGAATCGAGTCTATTAAGTTTAACCCCATATGCAATGGAACAGAAATTGAAAGAGAATTGTATAACTTTGAAAGAAAGCGAAGCTAACTTTTCGAAAATAAACGAATCATTTCATAAAATAAGAAAGATATGTATGAGAAATGAAATGTTTTCAAGTAATGGTTATTTAATGAAAATGGCAGAATATTCGCCTTATATTATAGAAGAAGCCTTATGTTTGAAAGGAAAATATACATTTAAAGAGTTTATGGCAACTGGAAATGGTGGGGCTGTAATTACAATTACAAATAACAGTAATGGAACAGATTATGTTGTTAAGCTATTAGAATATGATATTGGCTTTGTATATGAAGTTCAGTCTGCATATAAGTTTATGCAACTGGGTATTGGTGTGAATATCTATCAAGCTTGTCGTGTGAACTTGGAATTGAAAGAACAACTTTGGTACACTCATTCAACAACAAAACAGAGAATATCTTATGGAAGAAAAATATTTCCCATCGGTATTCTGGTGATGGAAAAAGTAAGTAATAGATTAACCGATATATTTGATTATAATGAAGATATGCAACGACAACTAGCAGAAGCAAAACAAAATATTCTTCAAGTAGAACAAAACATAGCTCAATTAAAAGCAAGTAAAATAGATACAGATGAATTGAAACTTGAACTGGAAGAAGCCTTAGCTTATAAACAAAATCAAGCTTCAGTACAATATGATGTAGAAAATTATATTAATAATGATATCAATAGAATTATTCCTCAAATTTTAAATGCATTTCAAATAATGGAAGAAAATCAATGTTGTCATTGGGATTTACATTGTGGAAATATTGGTTTTAATAACGAAAATAATTTGAGAATATTTGATTTTGGAATGTCTTCTGTTCTCCAATATTATGAAGACATGACTGCATTATCATTTGCAAAAGGAAATATGCCAGATGGAAACGAAGATAATATTATTATGACAGCATTGTGGGAACGATTAAAACACAAAATTATACCAATGACCGGATCCATTAACTCTAATAATAGTGATATAAGACAAAGAGCAAGATTACTTGAATCAACCTACAATGATATGCTTTCACAATACAAAGAGAAATGGCAAGATACATACGATCGTGAGATATGGGACCGAACAAATAAATACAATGATGAATGTCATTTAGCTAGAGTAAAACCTCCAGACCACACTCAAGAATGGGATAATATTTTAAATAGAGCCATGTCAGAAGTAAATGAAAGATATAAAACAAGAACAAGAAGACATTTTGGTACTTTCTAGCAGTCAGGTATTGTGTTTTATTAACCCTTTAAAATAAAGGGTGGGTGGCCTTCTGTTCTCTGAACCCATTTCATGGTGTCTCTTTTGTTGCCGAGCCAACAAATAGCGGAGCTTGGGGTTCTATAGAACCCCTGGGACGTTAGAAGGTTAACTTGGAGATAAAATAATTAAAATAAAATGTATTAGAACCAATGCTATGGCTACATTTGCAGTAGGTGTTGCTTATGGAGTCTTTGCAACAAGTACTCTGACTTTCTGTTATTTAGTAACCTCTCTATCATGTTTTATGGCAACGTATTGTTATGCAAAATGGAAGGAAGAAGGTTTGAGACATGTAAGTACATTTTATCAACTAATGGAAGTTGAATGATCTTCTAAGGAATTGTGTGAATAATAAATCATGTGTTAATACAAAGTTTTGATTTGATTATTATTACTAAATTTTCCTCTTCTTATCGGGATAGATAAAGTGTAGAATAACACCCCATAAGGAATCCACTTGCATGTAAAATTGTCTTTCATTGCGTTTAAGAAGAGTCTTAATGGTAGCAATACTTGTCCTATCGATTGATTTGTTCAGACTTTGTAATATATTGTGATTATACCTATTTGAATTCCATTTAATGAATCGATCAACTGGCCAATAAATGTCAAAACCCATATTCATACATTTTCTCAATACATGACTTTGTCCTCTTGCAATAAACGTATTGATATTAGATTGTTGAATAATGGCTCCATGATCTATCAATGGTATAATTGTTTCTTGATACGAAGAGATGCAAGCCATATCAAAACATGTTTGATTGGTATTTCCACATATTATATTCGGATCAGCTTTCATGTTTAATACATGATGAATTGAACTATTTATTTTTCGATCAAGGAGAAAATCATATAATAATGTATGCCTATTCTTATTTCGAGAATTTATATCAAATCCACGTGATAAGAGGTATTGGAGTGACTCACGAATTCGTTTGGGATCAGAATCATCAAAATGTGGTCGAAAATGGATATGTATTTTTTGATTTGTTTCGGACCCAGTATATCTTATAAAATATACACTATTATCGGCTATCCAAGTATCAATTTTTTGTTGTAAGCTGTACCATTCTTGTAAACTATGAACCATATTTTTAAAGATAATAGATCTGATATTTTCGTCAATAACATTGATATTTATCCTATCGATGGACGAAGGACATCCAACCTTCCAAGAATTCCACGTATACATGAAACTACCATCCGTTTTGGATAAATAATAAACTTGTGTATACTTTTTCCAGGATGGTGTTAAATCTTGTTCATTCAAAAAAGAAATGAGCTCATTATTCAACATAATAGGTTGTAGGTGAGCAGGTGTGATTTGATAATGTTTACAAAGAAGTCTAACATTTTCCCTTTCATCAATCAATTCCCCCACCATTTCAAAGATACGACACCTATCCATTTTATAATATTGAAATCATCAATCAATATAATTCGGATTAATTCGAATGCCCCATCAGTTCAATGAACGGATTAATTAATTTTCCTCTTTTTATTGGGATAAATAAAGCTTAGAATAAGACTCCATAATGAATCTACTTGCATATAGAATTGTTTTTCTCTTCGTAGAAGAAGTACTTTGATGGTTTCGATAATTGACATGTCTATTGATCTGTTTAAATTATGTAGCTCGACATGGTCTTCATTCATATTACTTTTCAAAAATCGATGAATCGGCCAATATATTTCGAATCCCATGCTATTACATTTCTTTAACGTATCAACCATATTATATTTTATGAAAGTTTTGAGTTCTTTATCGGGTCGAACAATTGCTCCAGCATCTAGTAATAACGATAGGACTTGTTCTTTGTATGGTGAAGGAACCTCTTTACAAGCTGTTTTCAAGGTTGTTCGAGTAGTTTTAACGTATCCATAGCTTGAATACGTAAAGGTCATGTTTGGATCAGCTTTTATTTCCAAAATATGTTGAATTAAAGAAACATATTCCTTCGACCAAGATATGTTTTGATATCGAAAAATATAATAATGTAACAGAGTACTCCCATTACCATCTCTTGCGTTAACATCAAATCCACGTGATACAAGAAATTGTAGAGATCTACAAATATACTCTTTGTCAAAATAACATAGTTTGTCAAAATATATGAGGTTTTGGAATGATATGGTATTAAGTTTTAACTCTTGGTCATACCAATCTTTCAGATAACTACAAACTGAACGTAATGTTTGTTTTCTATATTTTTCACTTTCGTGATCAATGTTTGTTTTGAATAAGTCATCGAGTTGTGTAGACTGCGATACGGTTAGAGTTAGATCTTGCTTACTTAGAAATGTATGTAGTTCTGGACTCAATAAGGGAATCATATGAACTGGTGTAATTTGGAATTGTTTCATTATCATTACTACATGATCCCTTTCACAAATCCAATCCCATAAGATATCTGAAATATCAATGCGCGCCATTTTTGCTTTGCAATAATAAGTATATCAAGACGGAACTTATTTACACAATATAGAACCACTCAAATTTATTCAAAATACAGACACTGCGGGATCATCGGGGTCTGTATCATCATCAGTCGTCACCATGACATCTAGTCTTCTTCCACTCAACATCTTTTCTCCAATGGGTCGCTTCACTCGCTTTGTTCTGTAGGTCACAGAATGTTTGAATGCAACTCCGTGTGCTTTCAAGTTGAGTTGCCAAGTCTTGACTTTTGTATGAATCTTAATTGTCAGAAATTTGTTTCTAGTGAGCATTTCGACACTTCTGACCCATTTCATACTCCAAACAGACCCAAGGGGGCCAGGCATATGACCTCCTGGAATGTATTTCTGCACCAATGACTGGACATCTTCCTTGATCTCAAAATGATGGCCGCGATTGTCAAACAAGAACGTGTGACGGTACGTAAGGCATCCAGCTAAGCACGCAGTTCGGATATAAAATTGTCCTGGAATCCCAATGTAATCTTCAGTTATGTCTAGCCTATGGGGCTTTTCTTGGTCTTTCGTTTCATTTGTCTGAACCAATGTCTTCGACTCAGTTAACCTTCTTCGTCCCGACTTAGTCGGAGACTCAAAGGCCCCATCCGTTAATCGAAGATCCCCGAGAGGTTCCCCGGAACGGGTTAGCCCATCAAAGGTTAAACTTGAGAATTCTGGCAGATCTTGTTCCTGGTTTGCCATTTCTTCTTTTGTTTTTCAATAAGAAGTTGATTTGCTGAGCTCCGGAAAAATGAGAATTCAATTCTGCCATGATTGACGTCTACTTTCATGAGGTGTTTCAAACGACTTTTCCATTCGTTTTCGCATTACATAGATATACCCAAATATAACAACACCAACTAAAATCTGAATTCCTAATAAAATGATATGAGCTATAAATACCCAAAATACAATCGAGGTAGCATCATGATTATGTTTCAATAGTCCATAAACCATACCTAATATAATACAAAACCATATAATTAACCAAGATGAACCACCATTAGTTTGTTGTATATTCATGTTTTGCATTTTCTCTTTTTTCTTTTTTGTTTCACAAAATGGCTAAACGAAATCAATTTCATATTCCACGAGAGCTTTTACTAACAAAAATAAGTTACGAATACCAATCCTATTACGTTTTGCGTCAGTTAACATGATTATCAGACTCTCCATCTGATGTTTATTTGCTTTTATAACTTCTGCTTTTTTACCAATTATAATTATAAAGTTACCCTTATTTGAATATATTTGTTTTATTGAACGTTTATTAAAGTCTAATGACATTTCCTTTTATTTTTCATGACATATAGAATATTGTGATTAAATGCGTCACAATACAACATGACTTATTATTTTCGATTTACTTATATTCATGTGCTTTTGAAAAAAACAGGTCAAAAGGGTCAAATATAAAAAGAAAATGACTAGATGCTTTGCCACAGGAGAAGATGATAAACAATGTACTCGTGAGATTTCTAGTCATCATTTATTTTGTTCAATACATAGAAAACGCTTCGAAACACCACGTATTCATGAACCCTTATTATTGAATTTTCTGAAGCACAACAATCATCGAGTGATCCTATGTAATCATGGTTTAGAATCCATGAATGATATAAGAGAACTTGTAGCAAATAAATCATGGAGCATAACAGAAAGGTATGACAAGTTACAAAAATATTTTATCAAAATAGGTATACCCAAAAAGAATGCTATACAATTTGTTGAATTTATTAAGGTTAATATTACATGGTCACCAGATGGTGATGAAATCTTACGTTTTGTGTGAACACAAAGGTGACATTTCGAAATGATAATTACAAAAAAAAGAATCATATGGATCATTTTGTTATCGATCTTAAATCAAAGATAACATAAGTATAGTAATTGGAGTTATTAGTAGCAAAAAGTATATTGTGAAGAGCTCAAATCTGGAAACTTGCCTAAAATCATTAACCCGTTCCATTGAACGATCAACGGATAGGGCCTTCTTTTGTGAAAGAAATACGACTTCTCTTTTGTGTAACGTAAGTTCCGTCTTCGATAGTAACAAATTGGTGTCTATGACTGAGTCGGAACGAAGAAGGTTAAAACGAAACATTGATTTCATTAGTAAAGAAATAGAGGCGGAAAAGGAAGAATCGTCTATACAGAGATTCAAAAGGCTATTATTGGAGTGAGCATTTCATTTATTATATAATCAGAGTGACATAAAGGCCTTGATCCAATGGACATAATGAAATAATCCTTCCTGTTCTTACGGTATGTAGTAAGGCTCGAATAAATATGGTTTCTGATTCCGTAATACTTCCAAGTCTTTGGAAAATATCTTGTTCTTGTTGGTTATTATGGAAGCAAAAGTGACAACATCCGTTGCGAGGTGTTAGATGCCAAATCATTTGTGAATGAGCTGCAGGTAAATTGGAACAACGTATATACATTCCTTCATAATTGGACACAGCTTCGAATTCTTGTAGTTTGGGAACATTGAATAATATACAATTCAATTGTTTATAGGGGGATATATGTTTCCATGGTAATGTTCTGATATTTAGTTGTAATGGTGGTTGTTTGCATTTGATATTCAATTGTAATCGCGGTTGTTGTTCAGAGGTCCTACGTTTCCAAAAGGTTCCGTCTTTGATACGGGCTCTTGATTCCGCAGAAGTGTGCGGACTTTTTAACAAGCTCGACCAAACATGACGGTTCTCCTCCGTCTTGTCAACAACTGGGACCTGAATACCATAAGGTATGTCTTCAACGTCTTCAAACCCAATGATATCTTCATCAGGCATTTTTATCTTTTATTTAGGTTTTACATAGTATCATCGGAATAAATAAGAGTTACATAGAGACCCTGATCCAATGGACATAGTGAGATAATTACTCCTATTCGCACGGTATGTAGTAAAGCCCTAATAAATTTCTTTTCTAATTCAGTAGTACTATTTCGTAGTTTCTGAAATATATTTTGTTCTTTTTGTAAGTTATTGCGAAAGCAATAATGATCACATCTTCTACGAGGTGTAAAATGCCAAATCATTTGTGAATGAGCTGCAGGTAAGTTGGAACAACGAATAAATATTCTTTTGTAATTGGAAACCGGCTCGAATTCTTGTAAATTGGGAACATCGAATAAGACGCAACTCAGCTGCTTATAGGGTGAGATATGTTTCCATGGTAACGTTCTGATATTTAGTCGTAATGGTGGTTGTTGTTCAGAGGTCATAAGTTTCATTACTTTCATCCAATCAAATGTACCGTCTTCCTTCATATATAAGAGTCGTGTTGCAGGGTCCATATTATTTATCATATCTCTCCATTTTGTGGTTTTCCCAGGTTTACTTTGACCATAATAGGTAATGGTCTTCTTATACAGCCATTCTTCTTCAACAATATCATTTGTTCTACCGTTAATGATAGAACCATCTTTTTGTCGAATAAGAAGTACATGAGCATTACTGGCCTTTAACTCTTCCAGTAATTCAGAATCATTATCTTCCATTTGGTATAGTATAATGGAATAATCTTCGAATAGCATCCTTTATTTATTGTTATTATGTTAATTTTATTTATTCCGAACAGACGCCATTTGAAATCTATTCTAATTTTTTTTGTGATATGAATACCCAACTTGATGAATTGTGTGAATCAGAGAATCAAAAAGCCATTCAAGATTTTATTGAAGAATATAGACATGAGTTAAGCCTCGAAAATCTAAACTTGGCGTTACGAACAGCTGCATTAACCAATAACGTATCCATCGCCAAATATTTGATTACTCAAGGTGCCAATTGTTTAACCATGGCTTTAGCGGAAGCTACGAGTCGAAACGGAACAGATGATATGATTGAATTTCTGTTACATCAAGGCGCTGATCCGCACGATTGGATGGCTATGGAAAATGCAATTCGAAAGGAAGATGCTAATGCAGTTCAACTTCTTATCAATGCAGGATTTAATGAATGGAACAAGGCTCTACTTTCCAGTGTGGAATTTGGACTCATTGACTTTACCTTACTCTTTCTTCGGTTTTACACACCCACAACACATGATCTGGAACTATATACTCAAGCTTTACAAAGACATCCTAATGTCGAACTTGGACGCCTACTTGGCATAATACCATAAAATAAATTGGTTTATTCAGAAATTGTAGTAATCTGAGTTTTGTTTGTATATTCTTTTGTATATTTATGTTTAAGATCATCATAATGTTGGTAAAAGCAGTCTTCACATATTGTGTAGTTTATACCTTTATACCATAGAGCTTTTTTATATTCACCTTCACCCAGATTACATAATTTACAATGATAGGTACAACTATAATTTTCTTCATTTCTCTCCATACGTCTAACCCACCACATATCATTTATTCTGGACATAAATTTTTCTTTGATAATTCTATATGTTTTATATTCTTCCCAGAAATTACAAGTATTAGGTAGATGTAATCCATCATAGAAATCATCCCATGTGGGAATTGGACAAACAAAGTATATTTTGGTCTTGTCATTTTTTAGCTTTACTTCGCAAGGGAACCCACAGTGGCACAATGGTCTGTCTATTTTGTGTAATGAAGAGTCAAATGAATCGCATATTTCATTTTTTGTATATTTACCACCCCTTACCATATCTTGACTAAATTCAATCATAAAGCGTTCTGTAATATGATTCTCAACATCTAGATGTCCGGGTGTATCATCCCTTTGACTCCATTTTGATATTATCATTGGATTATATTTGGAATATTGGTGTATAACAGCAAAACAATAGTTATTAGTCACTGAATAAAGACCAATAAGTTCATCGGGTGGATGGTTACTTGTATTCACCGAACCGTTGTTGTATTGATGTTCATAAAAACGACGGTATAATCTTGTAGTCTCACCAACGTAAATATGTCCATCATCTGAACATCTCAACACATATACCCAATGCATTTTTTATTACTATAAACTATAGAAACCCATATACTATAAAGCACACAGAAAGTCCTGTTAAGGATAATGTGTACTTAAAAATATTATCAATATTCCGTTTATAAAAGTTTTTTACGTTTGTTCAACTAAGAACTTACGTTTCTATGTGGAAGAGAGGAACAGATGTGGTGAATGTAGTAAGAAAGGAATGTCAGAAAATTTGTGATTCCATTCTTGGAATTATTGGTGAATATGTGGATGAACCGACTCGAGTTGTTGGTCGTATGTTACCCAATCCAAGTCCTATATTCTTTATTGTTGGGCAGAGAATTAAAAAGTGTATAAATGGAACGGTAAAGCCTGTTTTATCTTGGGGTGAATATGGTATCTTTGATGGACAATTTATTCAGCCATGTGACCTATCTGTTTCCAATGGAAAGGTTTGTGTTTGCGATTCTGGACAACATCGAATTCAGATTTTTGATACGAATGGAAAGTTTCTCCATGGTATTGGTGTATATGGAAAAGGGCCAGGGGAATTCATAAGTCCTAGCAAATGCATTGCTAACGATAACTATTTATACGTTATGGAAGAAAAAGGTTATCGAGTTCAAGTATTTGATTTGAAAACCTATCAATATTTATTCGAAATCAAAGCCATAGACTATTTTTATGATTTTGCAGTGAATAATACTCATATCTACATTATTGGCGAAGAAAAAGGAAAACAATATAAGCAATATATTGAAATATTCGATACTGTCTGTAACTACCAGAAGCGAATTCCACTTCAAAGTTGGACCACTAAAATAACTGCAACAAAGATAGGTCTATTATTACGAACTTGGAGTAATGATATTACATGTATAACTTATCATGGTGAAGTGAAACAATTTCCCATCAAGTGTGCAGAACATATAATTGTTGATGAGCAAGACCGAATCATTTGTAATGGTATTATTTATGAATAAAATGTTTTTATTGGTTGAGGTGTTGCATCTTGTATTTCAACTCATTGCATTCTTCTGTATCTTGTATAATAAAAGTAAGTATTTCGGCAAGCTTCATATGGTATTTCAGTTGGAGATCTCTTTCTATTGGTGATTCAAACAACTTGTTCGCCTTGGCTTCATTTTTACATATTTCTAAATGTAGTTTGCTATATTGCTCAGAAAATGTAGGTTTCTCATTTTGCATTTTCCCGGTTTTAGTGTTTGGGGATTGATAGCTTTATCTTTTTATTAGATGGAGAAAAGTTTGAGAAAAAGGTTACTATCACAAGGAGCTGATGTGTTTTCTATTCTTACCCAGAATCTTTCTATGATTACGGAACAATTCATCTTGTATTTGATTGCTGACTATTGTAATGAACTACAATGTATCAAAAAGACAAAACTGAACATTAGAAATGAAGCTATTCAGAGCTGTTGTGTATTTCAAAACAAGTTATATCTTGGACCTTATCCAGGGTATGATTTCAGATATCTTGTTCATTTGAATTTGAATACTCCTGAAAAAGTGTTTGGTCTGGCAGATGGTAGTGTACGCCGTGTTAATCATATTGTACGTAACGAATCCTATACCATCATATGTGATGGTGATGAAAAATGTGTTCATGTGCGGAAGAATGGACAAGAATGTATAAATTCAATAGAAGGGTTTTTACATCCAACTCATTGCTACATCTATGAAGGAAGACTCTATGTTGTTGATTCACTTGGTACTCATTCAAAAGTTTTTGTTGTGGATATTGAAAGTTCTTCTATTCTATTTTCTTTTGGTGAAACAGATACCCTAGAATATCAAGGCATTGTTGTGGAAAATGATATTATCTATCTCTTATCATCTTACGATCACCCAAAATGGGATTGGTGTACAGTTGAACATCTACATACGTTTACATTGAATGGTCGCATTACTAAAACTGTAAAGATTAGTAAACATGTATCAGGACCTCTTGAAAGTAACGATTATAATTTTCATCTATTTCAAAACAAGCTCGTTATTATGCCAGGTGGTTATAACGAGGTGAGCTTTTTCGGATTGAATCTTGAATTTCTTTGTTCACGAGAGATTAAACCTTGTATATACAAGGCAACATCGGATAACGAATTTATCCATGTCATGGATGATAAGAATAAATTATATACGTTTTATTAACCCTTTACGATTTTCATCAAACAAATTAGTGTTTTTTTTGTTACCGAGCCATCATTTCATGTGATTGAAAATCAAGGTGGTTAATCATCTCTAATTATATTATCAGGATAACTCACTAATCCATATTCTTCGATTTCTTCATGAGTCCAGGGTTCTCTTCGATATACCAAATAGTAATCCTGCACGTCAAGCAACCTTCTACACTACAAGTATACAAGGCTTCCTGTGCACTTATCATAGTAATGAGATGATCAACTTTGAGATCATGGTCATACACCTTTATATCAAGGGATTTAAAGTGCCTTTGTAACTCTTCAATATCTATATATAACTCGTCGTACAGAATATCACTCTTATCTAGTCCTTCACGAAGTAGGTTATAAGTAACTTCAATATCCCATTGAAGAAACATTTTATTGGCAAATTTATCTTCATCATGCTCTGTAAATACCAAGATATATCCTTGCTCATACAAGTCATTCATTTCCTGATTCTTCACTTCATCTTTAAGTATGCTTATCCTTTTACCTAATTCTTCATACTCGATAGTTAGCCTTTGTAATTGTTCTCTCTTTGTTGTATCATCAATATGTTTTCGTTTCATTTTATTATTACAATAAAAAGGTTCCGGGTTTTCTACTCAAAACGAGACAAAATAAAATGCAATTATCGACCTTATTGAAAAATCAAGATAAGATAAGTTTACATTATTCTAAAGAGTTATGGTCAACTGAGGGAATAGTTTCCTTTGATGGTGAAGAGTTGGTTATTGAAATATCAAATGTAATGATATTGCATCGTTTTGGTAGGTATATGATTCAATGGTCTGCAACACAACTTAATCAATGGCATATGTTTGAATCAATGATAAATCGAGAGTTGGAACAAGGATATTATCAAAAACTATCAAAACAAATGCGGAGAAAGGTCAATGTTGAGATGCCATCACCTTTTGAACAGCGTGAAAAGTATATTGTAACAATTCAGTTATCCTACAGAATATTATTTACAAATGACAAGAACTCAAAAATAACTGAAAGTAATTCAATTGTACAACAAAAACTTATTATTCACAAGTTTACTAAAAATATAAAAGTGTTTAATGGCATGAAACGAAAAAGGAATCTGCCATCAAAATTACCATCAGTTGACAAGTTATTTGAGGAAACATCAGACTGTGAATTGACTTTAAAAATGGCTGCGTCCAATCCATTAACAAATAATACTACATTGGAAACCTATTATGATTCATTTATACAACAAATACCATTGGATGAATTGGACAAGTTTCAAAAGTGTTTATGGTATCAATTATGGAAACAGTCGCTGGAAAAGATAAAGCTACCATGTGATGATTCGGATGATGATTCTTTAACAAAGAATGATACTTTGAAAAACAATCCTTTATTACGTAAAAGGTTACGAAAGAAAGAAGATTTTCTCGAAACATTACGAGAAGAAATACATGATCCTGTTGGTCCACGAAAAAACGTAAGAGAATTGGAATGTGCCGAAATCAATCGTGTCATCTATCCATTTGAAGGTTCTCAAGAAGAGTATATGTTTTGCATGAAAGTTCATGTCAACATTCCAGGAAATTGGCATGAAGTCGACTTTGAATGTTTTGTGAAATTATCGATGAAGGATTATTGTAAACTAAAACTATGGTATAATTGTGATGATGAAAATCCAACAACAATGACCAGTATTCATCCATGTGTTGTTGACATTGATATCGAAGTAAATGAACATTTTGTTACTCAATTCCTTAGTTTGAACGTTGATGATTTTGAACCTGATGTTGGTGAAGTTATTGAATCAGATGTTGAAATTGAATAAAAAAAAGGATGATGAACTGGTGAAATTCCTACACTGATAGAAACTCTTTTTGAATACTAAATGTATCATCACATCTTCAAGATCCGGACATAGTCAAGATCAAACACTACTCCACATTGTTTGTTTCGTGTTAGAGAGAATCGAACCCGCAATAATTAGCAAGGTTAGAGTGTAGTTACTCCACTTATCCATGATCCCAATAGTTACTTTAACACTTTCGTATAACAAATGCAACTTCTTTTTTTGATGAAATTACAGGTCGCATCAAACATTGTACAAATAAACAAGAATAGTAATTACTCCTTTTTTTTAAATCATGAGTTCATCCAGATAGTCCGTAGGGGATATGTATTCCAACACCATTTGCTGCAGACTTGGAATGAAACAAGTTGGAAAACATTCATATGATTGATACTTGCGTCGAAACATTTGTAAGGCTTCTTTTGGATCCTTGGACATAAAATAGGCAAACACCATTTGCTCCAATGTATTTTTGGCATCCATATTATGTAGCGGTACCTCTATTCCGAGGTGATTATAAAATGGTAAACTTTTGTGCATTTTGGCAATATACCAATCTTCCATAATTTCTGATTTTACAATGTCTGAATAAAAAGGTCCGTTGTTGAGTAGAATAGATACCAAGTTTGCCAAAACCGAACGTGACCAAGGACATCTCTCATACGAAAATACTCCGAACCTGCACATATAAGAGAAATTCAAGAATGAAAGAATGGACTTTCAGAGAATATGTCAACACAGATCTGAACAGAAAGTCATTGTAGCTCTAAGTTATTTAGCAGATAAAAATTCTCTGGATACATTCTTTAATTCATTCAAACAAGAAAAGCCTTTTCATGAGTTGACTCGATTGGATCAATGTAAATGGGAACAATATTACAATCAAGCCAAGAATTTTAAAAATATATCAGAAGAAGCATTATCAAACATCAAGGATGTATTATCAGGAAAAACAAATTACTTTGGTTTACCAAACATTCAAGTACATCCTAAAGTATACCCTTTTGATGACTCTGAAAAGGAAATGATGTTTCGAGTAGTTGCCATGGTTCTTTCAGTAAAATTTGACTGTTTTTGTAAAATGACATACCATGAATATTTTGACCTATTGTTTTGGTATGATGAACCGGATGAAGAAGACGTATTATTTCATTCCATCGAGCCTGCTTATGATTATACTGGAGTTAACGTAAATGATGGATTTGTTAATGGATTTTTTCGAAACCTGAAAACGAATCCACCAAAGAAACGAAAAAGAGAATCTGAATAAATTACCGATTATTTTATTTTGTGATTTTATTTCTGTTTCTGAAAAAAAAGTAATGAGTTATTGGTGGTACACGTGAGAAGGTTGATGTATCATAAATAAAAAAAAATTAAAATGTTCCGATTGTTTCATTTATAGATTTTTTGTTCAGAACAAACTATGGAATCTCTTCCTTATATAGAACTACCAAAAAAGAAGGATGTATCACATCAAGAAAAATTCTTCAACACCATTGTGAAAGCTCAAATGTACATTACAAAACTGAAATATGACGATAAATCACAACAAGATCGATTTTTCAAACTATTACTTAAAGCTAATGGTGGTATAACCGATATAAAAACAGACATGGATTTTGTTCTTCTCAAACTTGTGGAAGAACTTGAAGAAACCAAAGAAACACTCAACAATGTATTAGTTCAATTATTCGAATATAAACAAAAAGGTGCTTCAATAGAACAGGTCAAATAGAAATAATCTTTGGGTCAAGCCATTACTAATGTTGGAGCCGAATTTTTACTTACAAATAAGAAAGATTCAACATAAATTAAATTTATTTATTTTTCTTTTTGATTTCATGATTTCTTGAATATAACTCTAATAATAATCAATATGTATTTGGTAACAATGTTAAGAGTTGAGTAGCCCAGTATCGATCATTTGGATTAATAACAAGGGAATGGGTAAGAAATGGGATGTACTCTTTTGGGATTATTTCTACCTCGGGCCATTTGGAAAATGGAATCCTTGTAACCCATTTACTATTGTTAAATGGACGTTGATGTAAAATGGCTTCGTATATTGAAACTCCCAGTGACCAAATGTCAATCTTGGTTGTATAACTCGTTTCCTCTTCGTCAACAAATAATTCTGGTGCATGATAGTCTTCAGTGCCCCCTTCGGTAAGAAGAGTATGAGGAATAGTTTTAGGTATCACCGTCGCGTTACCGAAATCGCATATATACCAATTTTCATTTTGATCTATCACGATGTATGATACCATGACCATGTATGATTTCCAAAGCTTTGAGAATGCGTCGAATATTGGGAATCATTACTTTGCGAGATATAGATGTTTTGGATTCATAAATACGAGAGTATAGATCCATCTTCATCAGTGGAAACAACATAAGTAGTACTGGAGTTTTCGATTCTTCTAATGATTTTTCCCAATGATAAACCTCCGATATAATTACTATGAAGATCCTTATGATGATCCGTATGATGATCTGTTTGATAATATCCTCATGATAAGAGCTTCAGTATACCTTGATCCGTATCAGAATGTAACAAATGATAACATTTGACTTCAATATAGGCTAGATTAGTTGTATACAAGGGTACAATTTTCAAAACACAATCTTGTTGATTTGACTTTACAATGTAAAGGTCAGACATTATTCATCACAAGATGTACCAATTTACCACCTGAAATTGCTTTTATCATTTGTGATTATGTGGGTTGGAAATATTTACCATCATGCACCATACAGGATATTTCTAGATCTACTAATATACTTGTGCGTTATCTATGAACATGGTTATAAAAAAATCAGTTTATTTATCATTGTCATCAGTATTTTTATATACATAAAGTTTCATAGGAAAGGTATGAGATCCAACCATGGGTTGTTCATCATAATTGATTCTTGCATCCTGTGTATTGATTTTGATATTTGAATAAGTTTCTTCAACATGATAGATTAACAAGTCCGAGATGTGAGTATCACAATCTTTTGGAATCTTCTCAAATATAGCTTCATATATACTATCATGATCAAGTGCTCTTGGTTTTGGTTCTCTTCCCTTATAACCTTGTAATGTAAAATTGTATGGAATATCTACCATAATAGTTGTTTCTTCACATGTATCTGGATACTTGTCCAATAACTCTTGACATTTTGTAGCGGTAACAATAAATTCATGATCTTGTTCAAAAGCATACAAGATACTATTCAAATGATTCTCTACTTCATCTTCAAAAGTCTCCATATCACACTTTACTTCTTTTTCCTCCTCTTGTAATTGTTCGAGCTTTCGTTTCAACTTGTTACGATAATACTCCATTTTCTCTAGAATGAAAAAAAAGACATGGAAAGTCTTCGGAAAGCCTTCGGAAAGCCTTCGGAAAATATCGTTTATTCTATTCGTATCATATGGATAATGTATAAATAAAAAATGGAAAGACTTGTCATTATTGATGATTGCAGAATGAACAAACCAAACTTTATCGATCCACAAATTGAAGAGATATTCACAAAAGGGAGACATATTTATCCGTTTTCGGTTCCCTCTCGACCAACTGATGAAGCCTATTACTCTGAAGCAAAGTTAAACTTTCCTAAACCAAACCCAATAAACAACGATGAACTTCCAAATAATATTGACATTATAGGGAAAGATATGAGAAGAACGGAACAACGAGATTTTTCTGATGATAAAGTGGATTAGCTATTTTGTTTAAAAATAAAATGATGAGTTTTTAGTATAATTATGTACGTTCTGCCAACCATAAATAAATGCATTGGGTATATGTATTACGATGTTCCCGTGATGGTCATATTTATGTGGGTGAAACAAGGAGATTGTATACACGATTTTATGAACATCAATTTAAGAATGGAGCTATGAATACAAGATTACATCCACCGGATGAGATTATTGGATTGTATAAAGTAATCAACTCCTCATGTTATCATCAAGTGAAGGAAATGAAACAATTCACACCACTAGTAGTTCATGAATGGACAAATGATTATGACGATGATGAAAATGCATTGGAAGTGGAAGATATCATTACAGAATCACTCATGGCTACATTCGGTATGAATAAAGTAAGAGGTGGACAGTATACCACGAGTATAAGAGCCTCCACATTCAATCCTTCTACTTTTGAAAGAGATAGACCTACTTGCAAATGTGGTTTACCATGTGAAGTGATATTAAAGCGTGATAAAAGTAAAGTTCTTTTCATATGTCCCGTACCAGATTGGGAAGAGTTTTACGATGGTTTACATGTTCCAGACAAGTGTGACTTTCGGGAGGAGTATGTGGATTATCGACAAAAGAGAGAGCTGTATTTATCTCGTATGAAAGACTCTATCTGGATAACGAATATGCCAACTTCTAACTCACCTCAGATTTATTGTGAATGTTGTGAAACTTCTAAAAAGGCCATGTGGTACAAGGGTAAAAACTATAAAATGTGTGAAGATTGTTTTTATTATCTTTATGATGATTTGAAAAAGAGATATAAAAGACCAAGACCTCAGATCATTACCATTTCTGAATAAATGAATAAAATTATAAAAGTGGACGAAATGGTTTACCTACATCATCTATTGTTCTTGTTTTAGCCCAAATTCGTTCTGTTAATAGATTCGCTTCCTGTTTTGTAAAACCGAATGTTATTAACTTTTTGACCATATCTATTGACTCTTGAGATACATATCTAATAGCTATTAACTGAAAATAATTTTTTACATTATTATCATTTAACAACTTTTGTATTCTTGTATTATTGTTAATAACTGGAATCATCAAAAAGTCTTTAGTATATCCATTTTCAAATGCTAATTCTGCTGTAGGTTCAATGATGGTTGGTTTGTTTGGGAGAGTTTGGTCACAGGATGGTTTGAGTTGTAATATCTGAAATACTTGGTCATAATTGGGTTGATCATCTCCCAGGTCACGACAATACTTGATTAACTTGGCAATTAGTGAAGGACAACCTGGAAGATGGGTTTTCATTTCAATTATTTTATCGATGGGAGTTTGATAATTCCATGGCAATGGTCCTGATAATACCTCCCATAAACAATAAGCTAAGGATTCTAGGTCATCTGCAAAGCCAAATCCTATATTTTGAAGAATTCGAAGACTTGCATATTTTCCAGTTCCAGCAGGAACTTCACCTTTTATAATATCTTTATATTGTTCAAATGTCATTGCACTACCCAAATCAATTAATACCAATTCAGGTAACTTATTTGATACATTTCGTACACAAATGTTGAGTGGTTTGACATCGGTAGATAGGATTTGTTTCGAATGTAATTGTTTCAACATGGATACCATTTGACATTCCATATGCTTACTATCTTTTTGGTCATGTTGTTTAGCCCATTTAGCCAGATCTATATCCAACTTTTCCATGACAAGTATACATATCCAAAGATCATTTCCATAAGGTATATCAATAAATTGATCTATAAGATGAACAATATGATGATCATCTGATGTAAATTTACGAAGGATTTTAGCTTCCTGTAATGGTTGTGCACTATTGATCATCAGGGAATGTTCATCCATAACTACTACTTTCAAAGCTACAGGCTTTTTTGAAGCGATATGAATACCATTGAATAAATGTCCTGTCAACCCATTGGCAAAACGTTCCTTTACTTGATAATATTTATTCAATAATGGTATAGTTCGAAGGAATTCAGTTAGCTTTGGTACATCATCTCTTGATGTATCCCACAGTAAATCTGATGATGGTCGCTCTGCTTCTTTAACCTGTTCTTTAGTACTTAACCTTCGATCAACATCGGATGTGACCTTTTTCTCTAAAACGAGCCCTTTAGATGTGACCTTTCCATGAATTTTTTCGGGTTCTTTAACGTTTTGTTTCTTTTGTTGAATCTTTTCATGTTGCGCACAGTAATTTGATCGAGGTAATGCAATTCGTTTACATTCAACACCCTTTCTTGTCAAATCACTACAAGTTGTTCTATTCATTCTTTTTATTATGTGTTTTATATAAACCAAGTATGTGTCTTTTCTCTTTGATATTGAAATTAATAAAAGAAAGAAAATAGAAACAATGCCTCCAGCACCTGAAGATGATGAATATGAGACGGATGAGGAAAAATAATATTGTAGAAAAGGATACAGATGAACTTTATTGTGATGATCACTATTGGGATGAGGTGAAATATTGTTTTTGTGGAAATTATCATTGTGAAGATTGTTATATGGATAGAAATTGTTGTTAACTTTCTGTGTCTCTTCTCTTTGATATCCAAATGAAATTAAAGAAAAGAAAAAGTAACGATGCCTGACTATGAGACTGATGATGATGGATATCATTGCGAAGAAGATGACTGTGATGATGAAGTAGAATATGAGTGTAGTCATTGTCATAGAACTTTCTGTGAAGATCATATGGTGATATTGTTATAAATAAAATGTCGATGTGGATACTATGATTGTTGGGATAGTCAACGTTGTTAACATTTCTGTTTTATAAATATACGAAATCTTTAAAAATAAGGTGTAATTTATTGAAAAAGAACTTATAGGTTCTATTGAAAACAAATTGGTTTCTATTATAGAAAATCCATGATAAATCCCAAAACATGTTTAGTATACAAAGAAAGTTTGTTTACATCATTTGAAGAAATACCCACGAAAAATGAGATAAGATTCTTTTTTCTCTTCATTTTAATATGGTATGATAGCCTGTCACGACCAACTTCATACAAATCATTCTGTTTCGTATTCGAAAAAGCAAAGTATGGATCAGCCCCATATTTGATCAAAAGTTCAATACATTGTTTACAGTTTTCTCGACATGCTCTTGTTAACCCTCTAAGCTGCTGGAGGCACTATAATGCCGTTAACATATATTTGGAAAAACCACGAGGAACCATCCGTGATGCGGATATATCTATAACAACCTGATAAAACTCATCGTGGAGTATAATTAGTGCGACTTCACGCCAAACTTAACAGGTTAATGGTAGCATGAAGCGATAAAATTGTTTGTTTCCTTTTCGTAGGAAGTTTTCCAATTCTTCATGTCGATGTTCATCAATAAGATCAAACACCTTGTCATATACATCAAATCCAGACATGTTTTTTCATTCTGATAAAGCTAAATAAATACATCGGAGTATTTTATTTATTATTCTTTTGAAACACTATATAATAAGCTAATACACTGAGTCCAACTGCCATACATAGACTAAGTGAATACGTTGGTTCAATAGAGCATTGTGAAGTATCTTCAAATTGACCATTTTTGAAAAAGGTATCACAACCAGATTCAAAAAACATTTTATTTTCTGGTAAAACATTTTCATAATAAACATGAATTTCTAATCACATTTTTCCTATTGTTAACATGAAAATAAACATTCGATACCATCATGATCAGAAAGACCTTTAGAGGAAATAACTCGACAATATTCGCAAGTGAGCCTTTTTTGATTTTCTAAGAATATGTAATCATAACATGCTGGAAGGTTTGATTGACCAAAGATAGGATCTACATTACCGTTAGTATTAAACCATAAATAAATAGTAGGTTCTTTAGGGAATAATAGATCTTTTCCACCAATAATGGATGATATCATGGAATATTGTTTTTTATCCAAACCATTACAGTTGAAATCACCGCATAAGATAATGTCTTCTTCCTTTGGTAATGAATTCATATAGGATCGAATCTGTTCTAGTTGAGATCTTTTAATACTATCTGCATCATTGTTATCCATGGAATAGGGAGCTTGAAGATATGTATTCAATACATGAATTGTTTTTTGGTTAACCCGTTCCGAAGAACCTCTCGGGGATCTTTGATTAATGGATGGGGCCTTCTGTTCTCCGAACCCATTCATAGTGTCTCTTTTGTTGCCGAGGGAACAAACAGCGGAGCTTGGGGCTTTTGGAAGCTCTTGGGACGTTAGAAGGTTAATAAGTATAGAACAATGTTGGAATCCTTTATCAGAAAGTTCATCAATATACATGGATTGTCAAAAACAAATGTTATGGTAAGATATAATTGGAAACCTAGATAAAATCTTTGAAGGCATACAATATCATATTTGGAAAAGTAATCAGTAAGTAATGTTTCGAAACGATTTCTAGATATATCCCATCCTATCATATGACAATTGAGTGATAATACATGTATATGTTCGATATTCTTTGTTATGGGTGTCGTGTCTATAGTAGAATCAATAAATATCCAAAACTTGGTGATAATCACCACAAAAAGTAAGAAAAAGACAAGGATTAGCATTTTTATTTATTTTTTTATTATTTGGTTCAATGGGTTGAAAAAGCTTTTTACGATATGAATGTCATAACTCGATTATGAAGACACCACAGTATCTCCTTGGAGGACTTCAAATAAAAGATTAATAGATTTCTCTAGTTAATATATCTATATCTTTTTGTATGAGAGGGCTTACTGTAAGGTTTTGAATATTTATATTACATCCATGTGTAAGAAATTTGTGTAATAATTCTTTAAATTCTGTTAAGTTGGTTGCTATAGAGTAGATATTCAATCTAAGATTAACACAGAATAAATCATCCCCATTCAACATTAGATGAGGGTCGGCTCCATATTTGACTAATAGATCAAACATTTCTGATGATCTGTCGCTATATTGTTTACCAATACTAATGGCAGCCAATGGTACTACACCATTATAGGAATCACAAATTTCCTTAACTTGAGAAGGTACATGTATAGCAGTAAGAAGACCCTTCGTATTGGGATCTGCTTTTGCATCAAGTAATTTCTTGACGAGTTCTATATTTCTAAAATTATTATTATAGAGAGCTGTGGTCAGAGGAGTTGCCCCTTTGGATGAAGAAATATTTGGATCTGCCTTTGCGTCTAATAGCAATGAGTAGTTTAATGAACCGCATTGCCATCCATCTACAGCAGTAAGCAATAGTGGTTTTCCATTATGAATTGTATTGGGATCAGCCTTAGCATCTAATAATCTCTTTACATCAGGTTCCATTAATCGATGTATTTCACTTGGATGTGCTTTTGCATCAGCTAGCTGATAAACCTTTTTAATATCAGGAATATGGAAAACATTGATAAGCTCCTGAGTTCTATTTATATCAAACTCTTCCTTTTGTGTTCCAATTGAACGGGTTAATTTGTCATGTTGCCTACAAAAGTTAGAGTTGGATATTCTCTTTCTCTTACATACTAGATTTTGTTTGGTCTTGGCAGTACAACGACTCATTTTTTATTTTTTTTAATCATTAAAAAAAACAGAATTAATTCATGAAATAAATATTTATTTTTCAATTTTATAGTGTTGTTTCAAGAGTGATATTTGAACATTTCAAATGGAATTAATAATGCCACCCAATTTTGTGATGAAACCTCCTCCACTTACAGCAGATGATCATCAATTGATTCTAAACCGGCAACTATTTGCAGCTATTCGAAATCCTTGTCAAGGTGTTCACAAGATTCAAGAATTGTTGAGGAAAGGTGCTATCCTAACCAAGGATGACGCGGAACGAAACTTGATCACATTGATCCATAACACTACTACCAATGTTTCTATCACCATTTCCATTTTGCAATTTGTTTTAAAAAAAACGAAACTATGTCCAACGAAACTTATCGAAGCAGCTCGAGACATGCCTGGTTCCAAAATCATGGATTTCTTGGTTGATGCAATTCGAGATCCAATTCCTGACGAGTATTTAGCCAAACGTGACCAAGTTATTGGAATTGCTGCAAAACAACTCTATGAACATCGCGATGACTGGGAACATGATGACTCGACTTTATAAAAAGGTTAACATTTGAAATCTTCAATGAGTTCTCGTAGACTTGGTGGTGGTTTATGAAGATGTTTTATTTGTGATAGAGCTGCATTAATTTGAATCATATTCCATGGAGCTTTCTTTGATTCGGGATGAAGACCTATATACTGTTTCAACTGATATTGAATGTCTGATAAATGTTTTGATTGAATCACTGTATCTTTTCCATTTTTATACCATGTGATAGTAACAGTATATTCATCTACTACTTAAAAACGAGATATTAAATCATGAAAGAACAATGGTTCCATTTTTTTAGATATGTTATTTATGTTTTTGTGTTCAAAAATGTGTTTTATTTCACTTTATTCAAAAGGGTTAAAATAAATGAGGCAAAGCTGCCTTTAAATCATCTAATCGTTCATGTTTCTTTGCATAGGATATCATAGTAGGTATATATTTATGAGTTTCACTCATAATTCGCCAAAGACTATGTAATAATTGTTCAGGTATTCCTCTTGATAAAAATAGATAATCCCAGAAGCAATGATTTGATGAATCTGGATGAAAGAATGGATTTGATTCATCTTTCATTTTTTTTTCATTGGTAAAGTCACTTATTAACTTGATGAAATCAATATCATTCTGAGAAAAGGTAAGTTCTGGTGTAATACCATTTTTGGTAATGAGAATATAACTTGGAAATGAAACGAATTGTAGATGAGCTAAGTCAATACATTGTTTAACCCATAATTTCTTTTGATTTAACATGGATGTAGCTTGATTATAGTCTAATCTTTCCACAACTTTCTTAATATTCTTACTATTGGCTGTTAAAATTCCTTCATTTTTTAATTTTCTTGGTTTCTTTTCCTTTTCATCTTTTTTTGACTTTTTCGATTGACTTCCATTATTTCCATCAGATGACATCCTCTTCTTACTGGGTTTTTCGGATTGATCCAATGCATTTGCATCAGCTTTAGCTCGTCTTCTAGCCTTTGCTGCTTCAGATTTTTTTAATCTTTTTGCCCAACTTTCATCGCTTTCTCCTGGACGTCTTTCTACCATTTATTTGTTTCCTTTTTTTTTTAATTATCTTATGTTTTATTTTTTTTCAATTTTATAAAATTTATTGGTTGTGATAATCATCATAATTTAAAATGTTGTTGTCACCACTTCAAAGAACTGTTTTTCATTATTCCAAGTTTTTCGAGCAAGTGACCAAGATGAGACATCTTGGAACTACGGAACTGGGAGGACGCACAGTGCATCACCATGTATTCGACAATGATACATCAAGAGATATGTATAGTCTGTACGAATTCCAAGACCAAGATCATTTTACAATTGTGTCATTTCATGACTCAAGGCCCAGCATAGGGCGGCCAGCATAAACTCAAGGCCAGCATAAACTCAAGGCCCAGCATGGGCGGCCAGCATAAAGGCGCAGATGATTGACTTACAGTATTTTTCCTGAAAGTGAAATTGTTGGAATTGTTCTGCAAGCAATGCAATCGAATATGGAGCCTGCTGAACAATGCATTGAAAAGCTCAACAGCCTATCATATATTCTTCGATCATTGGATGAAAGGGGAAGCTTTCATTACAAGAGGACTGTGTTTAACCTTCGAAACTCGATGGCCCCATCCGTTAATATAAGATCCCCGACAGGTTCAATGGAACGGGTTAATGGTGGAGAACTTGGAGCTACTCTTTGTGAAGTTGGCACTACGAATGTTCAAATCTTGAAACCCGACGAGCTTCCAAGTTATTTCTCTCAACTTCTTTCTGAACATGTAGTTGTGGATTGTAGTCTTATTGTCAAGATACTCATGGATACCATCAAGACAAAGCCCTCTCCAAGTCGTTTTTCGAAATAAATTTTGCTGTTTTTTTTCAATAATTAGAGAAATATTCCGATAGGGCTACTGTGTAAGAACTACTGTGTAACCAGTTGTGTAATAACAACTGAAAATGAAAGCATCTTATGAGGAGGCCAAAGAAAATTACGCAATAGCAAGTAAGCGATTCTGTGAATTGCTTCGTGCTCCAAAACCTCGAAATGAGTCAGAAATAGACAAATGTGCAGAGGCGACCGAGAGCAATCCAAGAACTTTTATGTTCAATTACATGAAAACAGAGGGTCATGATCACGAGTTTGTAAAATTCATGTTAATGGATATTGGTGAATCATGCTACGAATCGGCTCTGAGATATGCCTGTGAATACAATTGTAAGACATGTATCGACGTTTTCTTGAACCATATGACCGTAACAAAAGAAATGATTCGCAGAGTACTACAAAGAGCTATAGATGTCAAATCAAACGAAAAAAGACAAATATTTATCCATTTATTGAACAGGTTCACCGATATTTACGATATTGCACTTCCTGTATTGGTACCAACGTCCTGGAATTCGAAAGAAATCAGTAGTACCAACGTCCTGGAATTCGAAAGAAATGCTGGTACGAAAGTCCTGGGATTTTGAGAAATTACTGGTATCAACGTCCTGGAATTCGAAAGAAATGCTGGTACCAATGAAATCAATCATGGAAAGAGGGCGATACAATCTAAACAAAGAATTACCTCTACTGGGACGAATTGCTAAACATCCACTATACACTAAGGACATTTGGCGTGCTGTATTCCGTCTTGCAAAGACCCAATTATTGGACATACCCCGTCATTATGGGTAGGAGAGGCGTTACATACATTTATTATACGATTAACCTTTTAAATATAATAAATCACAATGAAATTAATCGTCTTTTTTATAAAAACCATATTCGGCCAACAAATCAAGCATTTCTTGCGATATAGCTCTCTTCATGTTACACACTGTAGCACCCTTTTGGAGAAGTAGCTTTGCCAAAGGCAATTGATTATAGTAATCAGAAATAACTACATCCAAGGCAGTAAAGCCTTCTGTATCACCCGGAAATGTATAAGTTGCATTGATATTCGCATCGTATTCAATGAGATATTCCATGATTTTGCTAATGGATGCAATCTCGAATTCTTGACGATGCCTACGAAGCCTCAAAGCCGCTTTGATCAAGTAAGGAGCTTTGACTACTTCAGTCCAGGGCATGTTTGAAATAAAGTTGGGATCTGCTTTACTTGAAAGCAAGGCCAGAACAACGTCGTGTTTGAGTAGTTGAATAGCTCTATCCAAATCAGTTTGACCTCCTTCAGACACTCCATGGTACTCTGTCATTCTATTCATTCTCAACCCTTGATTTTTAGATGCTTCAATCAAGTATTTCACTATTTCCAAAGTACAAATCTGTGTCGCATAACTCACAGGAGTGTCGTAATCGATTTGTTTTGCTAGTACATGTGGATGTTCCTCCACCAATTTCTGGATCCCTTTTAGGTCATTTGCTCGTAAAAGTGGTACAATAGCATTTTTGTCTTCAGACGATTTCTCAGATGGTTTCTCAGATGGTTTTTTCACTTTTTGGTAAGATGATCGCTTCTTTTCGATAGTTCGTTTCAACATTTTCTGAGATTTGCAAATCATTCGAATGGCTTCCTCTTGGAAAATTGAAAAATATATAGGTAAAACTTGGTCAATATATATTTTCAATTTTCCAAGGTATCAAGTCAATTTGAATGTTCACAAAACAAAAAATGAGTTTTTCTCAAACACTAGAAAAATTGCAAAGGACAAGCAATCAATTATATTTCAAGATACAGAAGGAATCTTGTCTCAACCTTCTTCGTCCCAACTCAGTTAAATCTGGTCTTGTGAAATATAATTTATTTATGGCCGTCCAAGAACAGTGTATACCAACTATTCAAGAGCTTTTACATAAAGGTGCAACCATTACTCCAGAGGAAGCAGAACAATGGCTAAGTATCATGATCCGCGAAGCAACAAGTGTATCGGCCACCATTCAAGTGTTGGATCTGATATTGGAGGCATCTAAATGCCCTCCTGAAACATTGGTGTACGCCGCCTGTGATAGGCGTAGTGTCAAGATTATGAACTATCTCATCTCCTCAATGAAGAATGATGTTTCAAAAGATATTTGGACTCTTCATCATCAACTTACAGAATGGTTCAAAGAATCATCTTTCTACAAACGATCTAATTGGGAAGATGATACAGTTCTATAAACCTTTAATTTCACATTTGAAAGACATTGAAAAAAAAATAAAAAATATTACTGGATATTATGCATCCATAGGACCCGACCTCATAGGGTTTTCTAAACAGTGGTAGCGGATTGAACTTGTATATGTTGGCGGTTTATAAAAGGAAATAAAAACAAATAAAAATGAAAGTAAAAGAACGATATGATTTTATTGAAAGTCTACATACAGAAGCTATGGTAGCCAAAGAGGTTACTATGCAGAATTTAAAGTTGCGTCATTTTTATTTTCATACGGATGAATTTGTACATGATATTCCATTAGATTCCCATGATCGTGGTGTACCTATTGAATTTGAAGAACGATTCCATTGGGCAGTAGATGCTATATATAAAAATGAAATCCAACGAATTTTAGGAATTGCAAATATATTCAAAGCATATGAATCTGGTGAAATCACATTATCACAGTTGTATTGTGGACGAGATATCATACCAAAAAAGTTAGAAGGTGTATATAAGCAGTTAAGTACTTATATCATTAATCGAAGACAGAATAAGCCATTTCAAGAATTCTGTAAAACATGGAAACATGATATATCCTTATTGGTCAATAAAAAAATGTCAAAACGTGACCAAACATATCGAGTGAGAAAGTTATTGTTACTTGGATTTCATTTTGGATTTACTGATCTAAAACAATGGAAAAATCGATATGAGGAATTATGTAACCAAGACACTCCTACTTTATTATTGGTTACTTTACCAGATTATCCCAAGAGTAGAGAAGAAGTGATAGGTGAGGTAATGTTAAGAGAAGGGTATCAAACATTATCTATTGGAAATCAATACATTGTTAAATCAGCTATTGATTCTTTTCGAAAGCAACATTATCATGATGAAAAGCAAGAAAAGTTATTACACAAAACATTTCTCAAAACAGTGAATGCAATCATTCCTAGTCAAAATATATTAAATGCAGAAACAACCATGTTATTTATGTTTGATCATATTCGATCCATTATGAAACAAGGGTCTTGTACTTCTCCATATGAATTTGAGCAATACCTAAGTAATGGTATGTATGGTGTAACATTTATTGCCAAACATAAGAAAAGTAATGATAAAGTAGTGATTAAAGTGTCTGATATATCAGTTACTACTTTCCTCAATGGTAATAAGAATGAATCACGTGCTTTGATATATAACAATGAAGTCAAATGTATGAATGTATTTTATCAGGAGAATATTGGAGTAAAGATTATTGATCATTGCGTGATGAATTATATGAAGAAGGAATATGGTGTAATCGTTATGGAAAAGTTGGATGGTGTACTTGGTGATATCATTACATTCATATCAGAAGTAACCGATGTTGAATCGATACCAAGCCAGATTATAACTATATTAGAAACTATGAAAACAGCTAAAATATCTCATAACGATATGCATTTGGCTAATATTGGATTTAAGAAGAATATTGATGGAACATGTACATTAAAGCTCATTGATTTTGGAGCAAGTAAACTTGAACCACGTCAAATGATTGCACCTCCAGATATATTTCACATACTTGATAATATAGAAAGTCTTATTATGGAAGATGGGGTAAATGTATCATTGATGCTAAAAATAGCTGATGTTGTAGAAAGATATATTAAACAACAAACTGAATATAAACCCAGTGACATGGAATCATTACATAAGAAAATTACAAGCATAAGAAAATATGAATTACGGAAAGCGATCATGTATCCAGATCCTACTCACGGTGTAGAATACTTGAAGCGATTGTTGGACAATGGTGCTGTGGTTACAAAGGAAGAGATAAATTCTTGGTTGTATACATTAATACATGATAATGAACATATATCTGTGATCAAATCCATAGTTGATTATTTGATACAAAACTACAAAATTTCCCCTACTGAACTAATGGAGACCGCGTATCATGTACGTAATCGCGAACTGATGGATCATCTGAATGGTTCAGAGTATACTTATCGTTATGGAAAAAAGCATCGCCGTTATAAACCAAGAATTTTGTAATAATAAAAAATCCGTTATTTTATGTTCATTCTTATTTCAAACAAAGAGAATGGGTATTTGTGGATCTGATGAATTGTTACCTGATCCTGTATATATCTCTTGTATTGAACCAAATCAAACACAATATAAAAAAGATGATATAGTTCAAAGGGTTTGGAATGGTAAAATGGGCAAATTTATCTTTCCTGATCGAAATCTGATACCTTGTTATCGAATACCTCATTATAGGGAAACGGTTTGTTATCGCGTATTATTGAAACCAATTGAAAAATATGGATACCCGAAAATAATGTATCATGAATCCAAGTTAACCATCTATTGTAATATTCGACATTCAATTCTATCGATGAATGATGACATTTCAAAAGTGTATTCGTCGCAAAGTAATGTCATGACAAGACAAAGAGGTCGCTTGCGTCATGCTGCAATGTATACTTATAAATGCGGACATCGATTGGGATTAACTAATGTAATTATCATTTCCACTATGGATAATCCATCATTTACTATCGATGATCTACTTCAACTACATAAACCCCACTGCCTCATTCTCATACTCGACTATCCTGAAAGCATGTTCTTTACATTTTCCAATAAAAAACAATTTTATTACATTTGTAGAAAACGAGAAATCCAATAATCTCTCTCTTGGATCCAGATTTGATGCACTTTTTCAGATTCTAGACTTTCCTTGTCATGACAAAAGTAATTGTAATAATTTCTTAGAAACATATTACGTGGATTATGACCCCATTCATGTAAATTATCTCTGTCTGATTCCCAAGGACTTTTATCCTAAATAAAGATAAATTTTCATTTATATTTATAAACTAAACCTGTTGTATTTGCAAACTTGTTGCAAAGTTTTTTGAAATTGTTTCGTCTAGAGAGAGAGACATTTTTGTTATATATCAAAAACAAAATGAATGATGGGATAAAGTTCGGATGTTGTAGTCCAGTGGGACTTCAATGTGAAGACTTTATTATACAATTGGAAGATTTAGCAACGACAGATGATATTCAATTACTACAAAAGTTTCATAACCAAACATTCATGACACCAGAAGAGCTGATTCAATTAGATTATTTAGATTTATATTTAGATATTCCATCAATATGTTATAATTTGTTGAAACCTTATCTTGGTTTACGAGAGCTTAAAATGAACTCTTTGAAAAGTACCGATCGAGAATTACTTAAGAAATTCTTCATGTATATTCAACACCGTTTTCATTCCAAGCAACATATATTCTTACCACACGATATTGATCGATTATTAGTTTTGGATAATCTTTTTGACATTCCTATAATAAGAGTATGGTATTACCAAATGATAGAAATTGATTTTGATCAACGATATAATGCATTACATCGTCTTTCTCATCCCGATTCAGTCAGAGATACCAGTATTTCCTTGGAAATCCAGGACTCCAGTACCAGTAATTTATCAAAATTCCAGGACTCTAGTACCAATTTGTTACTATCGAAGACGGAACTTACGTTACACAGAATAGAAAAGGCCTCATCCGTTGATAATCAATTTGCTAATAGAGCTATTTATCGTGACCATCTCAATGTCTTTGTCATGTGTTATGATCCAGTCAATGCAAATAAATATAATATGGATTGTAGAGCTGCTGAATTTGGTCGAACTGATATGTTGAGACATATGTATAGTTTAGGTTATCAATTCTCTACCAAGACTTCTGAAGAAGCTGCAAAGAATAATGAATATGGGACTTTGCTGTTTCTACATTCTGTTCATTGTCCATGGGAATATAAATTACATTGGTCAAATATAAACCTGTTTATATTTCTATATCACAATATTCGAGAATGGTCTATACCATTGCTTAAAAGAGCTCTGATTTATAACAATTGTGGTATAATAGATTATGCAATTGAACAAAAAGATACAACGTTTAACTTATTACTTTGGACTATAAAACGTGATACGAAAGAAAAGATAGATTTTATTTTAAATCTTTGTTCATCAAAAAGTAAATGGTTAACACCTCAAGTGATGCAAGCTGCTATTCAAAAACAACAAAAATGGATAGTAAAACGTCTTCTTCTCAAAAAATGTCCAACAAATTCTCAATGTTATCATGAAGCTATTTATGCATTACGACCAGATTTGGTTTCCCTTTTGTATAAATCAGGGTGTCCTCTTGACAGTACTTGTTATCAAATTAATCCCTTGAAAAGAAGAATGTTTTCCATGATGAAAGTAATGCGTGAATATCCAAAGATTAGTAAACTTTTGCAAAAATATAAATGTCCTTATCAAGGATCAGCTGACTTACCCAATAGGTTGAAAGTGTTTCATACTGTCATGAAATAGCAAGGTTCATAAAAACAAAGTTTGATTTTTTTTCAATTTTCTTTGATGAATCTTCAAATGATCTTTTCATAATTTCAGAAATGTCTTTTTTAAGTCTGTCTCTTGATTTGGAATGTTTGAAGCATTTTTCTGTTATCAAATCCCAACTAACAGATAAAGAATCCATCTCGACGGCTATTTTCAAATACAATGATACTATTGCTTCATCCAAAAGAGTCAACATGTTTGTAGAAGTTATATTCCAATCCATTCAAGGAAACCCTACACCCATGTCTGATCTGATTCGAAAACTTCAGACTGCTCATGACATTTATGCTTCTTTACTCAAGAATGGATCTTGTCACTTTAACCTTTCAAGTCCCCACTCAGTGGGAGACACGAAGGTCCCATTTGTTAATTGGATCCCAGAACAGGTTAATGACAAATACTTTAGAGGTGGACGAGAGGCAGGATATGAAATGAACATTTCATCCAAAACAGATGAACAAGAAGAAGAAGAAGAACAAATCTTTATTGTTATTCACAACTATCAATACTTGAATTACTTCAAGGCTATCGTGAAAGAACTTCACCAATCTTACTCGATGTTGGTATCTGACATGGTTGAAGCAGTCAAGAAACACAGAACACCTTCAATGGTGGCTCATGAACTTGCAGATATGGGTCAAGAAACCTGTTGTGAAGAAAATGAATAAATGTTCTTTCTTAACATTTCAATCACACATAATGGGTGGATGGCCTTCTTTTGCCAAGCAAATACGATTTCCCTTTTGATGAAATCAAACAAAGATAACCCTTTAAAATAATGAAAAAAAAGATCCCTGATAAGCCCTTTGAAATAGGTTAGCTAGGACAACCATTAGCTTTAGCATATTCGATACAATCAGTAACATTATCAAATAAGTCATTAACCCGTTCCATTGGAACGGATGGGGCCTTCGAGTCTACAGGGGCTTTCGAGAGCCCCTTGGACTTTAGAAGGTTAATAATAAACTTTGGATACCAAGGACATCCATTTTCGATTACATATTTCAGGCATGGTAAATGTCCTGTACAACAGAGACAAGTATCTTCATTTAATGGAAACCCGAGCTCACCATGTAAATACTCTAAACACTCAAGACTTCCATTTTCAGCAGCATTGCTACAAATATAATAAGAGTGTACTGGGCAACCGTTTTCTAGTGCATATTTAAGACAATCTAGATTACCAAATTCTGCAGCATACTTGGTTGTATATTCATCCCAAGGACATTCATTTTCGTGAAGATACTTTAAAATTTCAACATGACCGTAGTGAGCAGCCCAGAGACAATTATGGTTCTAAGATAACATAGCCAAGTACATGGCCACTTTATCTATAATCAACAAAGGATAGATTGGTATAGCATGGGATAAGGTAGAACAAATGGCTGCTGCAAGAATAGGATAGGTCTTTTGATGAAAACCAAATAAATAGCAAACGATGAAAAAGCCGATATTGGAGATACAACACCAGAACTCGGCAATGTACTTTGTAACTACATACCAATCTTCACGTTGTGATTCAGGTGGTGTTAATTTCAAATCAATAAAATGCAAATGATTTCGTGAGAACATGTTAAAGTAAATAAGTATAATTTATTGGTTTGCTTGTATTTCGGGATCTTTCATATTTTTTGGGAAACAACTTAACCTTCTTGATTTTCAGTCACATGGAACTGGTTACTATATTTGATAATATTTACTGTTTCGATGATTTGTTGTTCCCTCCTCCTCTTCTTCTTCTTGTTGTTGTGTACATATTCCTTCATTGTCTTGTTGTTGTGGTGGAGCTGAAGGTTTCCCTGGTTTCTGCAACGCTCATTTTATTAAATTTAAACAATTGTTTTATTGTCATTTTAAACACATTTCATTATTGGTCTAAAAGAAGAGTCACAACGTCATGAATAAGTCACAAAGTCATGCGTAACAGTCACATAAGCTAGGAATGCAGCAATCAAATGCCATAAGACATGAGGCCATGTATATCCAAAATGTCTGACGAGATACATGTCTGTTTGATTTACAGCAATAGAATAGGAACAAAAAACCATAATTCTCTCCACAAATGCAAATAGGAAAAGATAGCTAGAATCATAGCTGCTTTATCCAAAAATAAAAAGATTTGTAATGGTATAGCATGGGATAGTATGGAGCAAATGGCTGCTGCCAGAATTGGATAGGTCTTTTGATGAAAACCAAATAAATAGCAAACAATTAGAAAACCAATATTGGAGATACAGCACCAGAATTCGGCAATGTAGTGGGTAACTACATACCAATCTTCGCGTTGTGATTCAGGTGGTGTCAATTTAAAATCAATAAAATGCAACTGATTTCGTGAGAACATGTTATTGGTTTATTGGTTTATTGGTTTAGTAAAAGGTTTCATTTTCGGAGTTTATTTCCGATATTTCATATAGAAAAATTTTTTCCAAAAGAAAAATGTCCCTGAACCTACAAGATTGGGTCAAGTCGTTGGAAATACAAGTTAGAGATATTGGGATTTTGGAGAAATATAATGAACCAACTGATGAAGCATATGTCAAACTTGTTAAAACATCGCAGGAAATTCATAACATAATAGCAAATCATGTAAAACAAAGAAAACCATCTTCATATAAAATAACAAGATTGAGAAAGAATGGAGATATCCGAAGTATTCATGTGGATAAGATTCGCGATGTAATTGTAAGTAAACCCAATGGAATTTTCTACAGTGTAAATAGAGGCTTTTGCGAAACTGAAGAAGAAGCTTTTTGTGTTGCTGAAAAAGAAATCACAAAACTCAAGGAATGTGGGTTTGTTGAATTTTAACTACTTTATGTGATTGAAATAAATAATAAAATTTGTGAGTAATTCTTTCGAATGTTCAACATAGAACATATATTTATGTCGTAAATGGCTAACGAGATTAAACTGAATGTATCTGCTATCCATCTTCCGAATGAAAAAAAAAGATAAAGTTTGAATTATTATCATCCATGGCTTCCAAATCAAAAAAGGACTCTTCTTCATCTAAGAAAGATTCTTCTCGTGACTCTTCAAAGAAGGACTCTTCAAAGAAGGACTCTTCATCCAGGGATTACGACCACTTGTTCAAGCTTGTACTTATTGGAGACTCGGGTGTGGGTAAATCATGTTTACTTTTGCGATTTGCGGATGATCAGTATACCGACAGTTATATTAGTACGATTGGAGTTGATTTTCGTTTTCGAACAGTCACGATAGATAATAAGGTTATCAAATTCAAATTTGGGATACGGCAGGTCAAGAACGTTTTCGTACCATTACCAGTGCATATTATCGAGGGGCGGATGGTATTATCATTGTTTATGATGTAACCAGTCCAGAGTCATTTGATCATGTGGAAGAATGGTTGTCTGAAATTGATCAGTTCACTGGGTCTTTTTCTGGTATTCATAAGCTACTGGTAGGAAATAAGGCGGATCTGGAAAAAAGAGTTGATTATTACACTGCTTTGCGCTTTTCAGAGAAACTCGGTATTCCTTTTTTAGAAACTAGTGCCAAGACTGCTACCAATGTCGAATCAGCGTTCCTTACTATGGCAAAGGAAC
>Ga0214923_10001210_pt1 | contig 37294 bp, 39 predicted proteins | sample LL1510_MetaG_FD_177993 | JGI IMG/M metagenome (GOLD analysis project Ga0214923, IMG submission 177993) | Freshwater microbial communities from Lake Lanier, Atlanta, Georgia, United States - LL-1510 | ecosystem: Environmental > Aquatic > Freshwater > Lake | place: USA: Georgia | collected...
TCCTAGTGGAACCAATCCTCCTAGTGGAACCAATCCTCCTAGTGGAACCAATCCTCCTAGTGGAACCAATCCTCCTAGTGGAACCAATCCTCCTAGTGGAACCAATCCTCCTAGTGGAACCAATCCTACCAGTGGAACCAATCCTACCAGTGGAACAAATCCTACTAGTGGAACCAATCCTACCAGTGGAACCAATCCTACCAGTGGAACAAATCCTACCAGTGGAACAAATCCTACTAGTGGAACCAATCCCATTGTCTCTAATAAAGATTTATCTAAACCTGTGAAAATCATTTTTTATTCACAACCAAATTTTACAGGTATTGCGTCAAGTCAATTTACTTTCAATTATGTTCCCGGTGGTAATTTTTGTAGTTCGTATTCAATAAATAATTCAGCATCGAGTATCTGTAAAAATGAGGATGGAACCCCATTAACTTATGGTTATAATAGTCCAACACCACAGTTAAATTTTGTGCCATTATCTGTGAAATTTCTAAATATAGATAATAATGAAATACCTGCACCAAATGATTTAAAATTAACTTTATATGGTTGGAATGGTGGTGGAGGAGCGTGTGGTGGTGTTGGCGGTGGAGTATGGCGAATAATTTTAGGTGGCGATCCTTTAAAATATAAATCGATTGGTTTTGATGGATGGACAGTTGCGAATGCTAATGGTGGATATATATCCTTTAATACATAATATCTAAAGTTATGATTATAAATTATCTTATTTAATAAAAAATTGTCTCTAATAAAACATACTCCATTTTTAAGATAAACAAATAATTTCTCCAAATATTCTATACCATAAATATTCTATTGGATATCTATAGCTGTAATTATAATATTTCAAATTGCTTGTCATTGTCATCATTTTTAGAATAGTTTCTAGTATTGGTTTAATCATTTGATTAGGATAATTACAACTGAAAATAACACTTTTAGTATCCCATAACATTTCTGGCAAACATTTACAATAACTTTTATCACATCTTGTATCATCACAGTCAATAACATTTTCTAAGCAAACCGGACATTTACCATTTATACATTCTAATTCTTCATCATATTTTTCATCAATTAATTTATTAAAATATGGCACATATTTTAAAACTGGTATTCTCAAATTAAATTTATTTTCTGGTGATACAAACCAATATATTGGTAGCAAACATGTATTATCCATAAACCACCAATTGATAGGTTCACACATATCAGTCATTAATTTTTCATTTATTTCTTCTGGTTCTCGTATAGCAATCAATTTTAATATTTCTGTTTCTTCTTCTGTTAAATTCCAATATTCAAGTAATAACAAAACTAATTGGTCTTCATTAAATATAGATTTTAGTCCTAATAGTTCGATATCTTTACTATTTACTGTTGGTTTGTATTCAATACCATAATACTCCCATAATATTTTAACTAATTCGAATTCAACAAATAACTCATTTAATTTATCGTTCATATATTGACATAAATAAAAATACATTATTACTCAATATTAATTTCAATTTTTTGTTGGCAATCCATAATCCAACCACCCAGCAACCGGAACACCCATAACAGGTGATAATCCATAACCATATTTTATTGAAATAACTTTATATTTGAGTAGTTTGAGTAATGTCATAACTTGACTACTTGTATGACCCACATAACAAATTAAAAATATTTGTTTATCTTTTGGCATTTTTTTTAGATTTTTCTCATCAAGTATATCTAACCAAAATATATTTTTTGCTCCTTTAATATGAAACTTTTCATAATCCTGTTTTTTTCTTAAATCTATTAAATAATAATCTTTCTTTTTCAAATAGTAATCATTGTAAAAATCAGTAGGGGTTATGTAATTCCAATCATTTTTTGTTTCTTTAAGATATTCTCTTAATTTTGTTGTGATGTCCATCTATAATAGTGTTATAAAATAATATCAAAAATAATTTTGATTATTAAGTTTATTTTTACATATTCTAAGCAATATTTTTATGATTATAACACAAATCTTTGCTATTTTTGTATTGGTAAATATATTCTATCCTTTCATTTCTAGATAGTTTCTTTTATTTTTTTGATACAAAAATGCTCCACCATTTAATTTAGTCTCACACATTTCACATATTAATGCTCCACTAACATTTTTAAATGTACAAGCATTACATGTGTGAAAAGGTTTTGAACTTGCTGATGCTACAAAACCGGGACCACCTGGTGCGATTGGTACATAGTCTGAACTTGCTGATGCTCCAAAACCGGGTCCACCTGGTACGATTGATACATAGCCTGAACTTGCTGATGCTATTGGAACAGATATTGGACAATTACGAGTTAAATGACTATTTATTGCTCTACACTTTCTACATATATGTTTTAAATGGGTCTCTAAGCATCCAGAAACTCCACACCTAATTACTGCTGACGCTGATGCGACTGACGCTGATGCGGCTGATACAGTAGGTTCATCAGGTTTACCTATAGCACTTAGTAGTGCTGAGGGTCTAGATTGTTTTACATTATGTCTTGCTATGAAGTGAGCATAATTATCTTCATATTTACACGAGGAAGGACATGGTGTATGTTGAAATTTAGCATAATGTTGATATTGTGTATCTCTACAATGGGGATTGGCGCAATTATGTTTAAATTTATAATAGTGTTCAAAATCAAATTTTTCAGGGGTTTTAACATGTCCTGTCATTACACAATCAATAAGTGGCGGAAATGGTCTAACAATAACATCTTGGCGATTTAGTTCTTTAATTTCAGTAACATCCATCCTAAACATTTTACTAGTTTTATAAAATATATCATAATTACCATCACTTGCGTTTTTTGGTATTGCAAAACAAACACCACCATATAAATTTTTATATTTACTTAATACTCTAAAAAAAATAGTACTTATTAAATGTTTGTATTCTAATTTACGATCAGGTGGCAAAAAAGCACCACAACCGAATGCTCCCAATACTAATATAGGTTTTTTTTTAAAATTTATTTTTCTTTTTTTACCATCATTCCATCTTATATCTGGTCGATTTATAGAATCACAAAAAGGAACGCATACAATTTTTTCTATTAAACTTTCAATTTCGTGTTCTTGTTTTATTGCTTTTTCATATGATATTCCCTTATTATTTGGAGCAGCAGCTGTTATAATAGATGCTGAATATGGCGTTGTATGGCGTAAATCACCATCTCTAACAAATTCAGCATTTTGTGTGTATATTATTCTTCTATTCCAAATACCCCAATCTCTATAACTAAATGAATCGCCATTCTGAACTCCATAAGTTCTCAATGAATTCCATAATGAGGGACTTGTTAAACATAATGATTCTTCCTGAGCAATTGCACCATTAATTACACCACCCCCAACATATGTGTCATTTGCAAAATTTAGTGCTATTATTTCTCTATCTTTAAATAATTGATTTAGGTGAATTAACGCACCATTTGTTGTTGTATCTAAAAAATATATTTCTGTTTCAAATTGTCCTTTTTTTATTACTGCTGGTGGTTTAATTTTAGAACAATCAAACATTGTTGAAGGACATACTTGCGACCCTAAATCAGATGCAATGTTATCAGCAAACACACGAGAACGTTTCATTCGTTCTAACGCAAATTCAATTGGTTTATGTTCCATTATTATATATTATAACGCCATAAATTTTATATTCAAATAACTTATGTGGTTTTATTTTTTTGCCAATATATTTTTTCTTTGGATATATTTTATTATAATGTCTCCATTTTGAGTGCCATAAACTTACATAATTTCCAATTTTATTTTCTGTTATCCAGAATTCAGGAGCATTATAATTATAATAAATACATTTGCTAAGTTTTCTTATATAGTCTGTTTTACTCCACCAAAAATTACCAGAATAATGACATTTTTGTCCTGGTAAATCTTGTAAATTAACTCCAACAGTATCATTGTTTTTAAGTATTTCTAAACATTCTTTGTATTTGTATATATTGAAATAACACATATATGATGTCCAACTTGAAATGTTTTTGTTTTCAGCTTTTGATACTCCTTTTGTATGTAAGTATAGCACATTGAAATCTTCTTTTTGTGCATCTTCATATAATGTATTGATAGTAAATACTTCATACAATTTTACATTTTCTGATTTATTCCTTATTATTATTTTTGGATCATTAAATAATTTTACATTGTATTCTCCTAATACACAACATCTAATTTCTTTTATTTCATCATACAAACCACTGTCTTTTATTTTATGTAATAATTTGTTAAATATTTTTTCATAATTATTGATACAACAAACGTGAATATAAATATAATTATTCATAATATATCTTTTTATATTTCTTATCTTTTTATCGTCTCTCTGTTTATATACTTTATTATTTTGTATATAACCACAACAGCAACAAAAAACATTGCTTTTATCATCTCTTTATTTGTTGGGATTGACATTATAATTTTATAGAATAATAAATAAATTTTATATCTGCTATCTACAAACGCCTAAGTTTTGGCAATGGAGGCGGCAGAACATCCGTCGTATGTTCAGTTTCAAGTTTATTCTCAAACTCGATATCATAACCATAGTGCTTAAGCATTGTTTCTACAACATCTGCTCCACGTGGAATTGTAACACTGAGTAAAAATATACCGTGCTCCCATAAATAGGTATATGTTCCAGTCTCATTTTCCAGAATTTCAGGATAAAGATAGCAAATGCGATAAAATATGCCATCTTTTTCACCTGTCTCGATATCGTACTTTTGATCGCATTTGTCGAAGATGTCTCTCTCATCTCTTTTAGATGATGGGTTTGGTCTTAACACAAAATGTGTTATATTGTGATTGTAGCGCGTTCCCTTACACGCTCCATTGGGAATAGTGTCAGTCCCAAAAACAACGAGTAGTCCTTGCAGTAGTTCTTGCCGCAATACTTTAACAAAAAAGAGAAATCCCATTTTGTTTATTATTTTATTATAAAAATATCAAACCCTTCATTTTTTCATTTTTTACAGACCATAAAAAATGAATTTCTTTATTCATTGCCTCATTATGTATTAATCAATAAAATGAATTCTAATACTGTCAATAAATTGAAAAATAGAATTCCATATTTAACGTCTGGTTCGTTTGCTCTTGTTATAAAATTGGCTAATATCAAATTAGATAATTATACAGTTCTCAAAGATGGCGAACCTCATATTGATACAACTGATTTCAAAATATATTTCATTTCTATTTGTCTTATTGCTATGATTTGGGATTTAATCCATACAATGGAAGCAACTATTTTATTTAATAATAATGATGATGATAATGATGAGAATCTAACTTATGAAGACCATACAACTATTTGCCATAAAGTAAAAAAAATTATAAAAAAAATATTGTTCTGTTGTTTGTCATTAGTAATTGCTCTTTTACTTTTCATAACATTTACTAATATATTAACAGATGGTCTCCCATTTTATATTTTCTTTGGTTTTACAAATGATTTGGATATTTTGATATATGGAATTATTATTCCCCTTGTATATATATTGAATATTATTGAAGAAACTTATTTGAAAAAATATCTTGATGCTTATATGATTTTAGAAAAAAAAGATGACATTAATGAAACAAGTAATTTATTTGGTTCAAGACATAAGAAAACAACAACTGTTTCAAACATAATATAGACACATTTTTTTATGTTTTTTTATAATATATGAGTAAAAAAAAATATAAAATGGTTTTGCCATTGTTATCTACCATTATACATCACAAAGAACCTATTAAAGAGCATTATAAAGAACATCATAAAGAACATCATAAAGAAGAAAATTTTTGTGATACGTCGAGTGATACTAATGTAAAAGAAGAAATAGTTGTTCTCCAAAGCAAATGTGAAGAAGCGAAATTAATTTATGATTTCACAAATACAAATATTTCTGTTCGTGAATTTACAGACTGTTTTACAGTTGATGATTATTGGGGTGGAGAGAATAATTACGATTCAAATGATATTAAAATAATAGACACTCCGTCAATCTTGAAAAATACGTGGTTTTCATTTACACTTAATATTCAAATCTCGGTCATTAATAAAACTCATCACGATTTAATTGATAATAAACTTATTATTAATCTATCTGGTATATTTAATAATCCTAAAACAATTACTTATGAACAAGGCAATGATACTATTACTCTTGAATATTCAACTAATAATGAAACAATTATTTTAAAAAATGACTTTATCGCAAATAACTATAATATGAATTCTTATGATGGTGTAATACCAGAAAAATTCACAAGTATAGATGATGGAATTATTCCAATTGGTGATATGAAAGGATATGGGTCTAATATATGTAATTTAGTCATTAAAGGATATTCTGCTACAAAATTAGAAAATAATTCTTCTTTCACATTAGAATGTACTCTATTTAGTAAAATTAAATGTCCCAATTGTAGTATAAAACATTGTAGTATTTGTTCTTATCTCAAAAATAAAATACCATATGTATTAACTAAAAAAATAGCATTACCTGATAAAACTTGTAGTAATGACTGATGGAATATTATAATAGTTATATTTTTTTTATATTCAATATATTTATAACAATGTGCGGTAACGAAAATTGTAATTGTAATATTTCTTATGAGGTTCTAACAAGAGCAACAAATGTAAAAAACTTTACTGATGCTTATACTTTGTCTAATGATTGGCAATTAGAAGATAGAGTTTTCTATAATGATGATGATAATTATCAACCTGTATCCGAACCTCCTACTTTCTTGAATAATCGTAATCTATGTGGTGTTTTTGATTTAAGCGCAAAAATAACTATAAAGAATAATTCTAATCAAGATATAACAAATCCCCAAATTATTTTGCCAACTATTTTTAGCAATTATATAACAGTTAATGAAAACGACTTTTACTATTATGTTTATGAAAATCAAAATTTTCTAATTTTATTTCAACATACATCTGATTCAAATGCACAAAACCCAAATATAACAGTGTATTCACAAGAATCTAACGGAGATATAGAGTATAATGGAGAACAATCTAATATTGAAGGTGGTATATTAAGATTAGATGATGTTTCATTAAATGCAAAAATGTCTTGTATTATTAATTTTAATATTCACGTATATGTCAAAAATCATTCTAATGATTTCTCATTTACTACATTATTCTATGGTCTGGTGGGTAGTGCAAAAAAATGTAGTTGTTGTTGTTTAAAACAAACTAAATTACCAATTATTGATAATTCAGTAATTGAGTTAGATTATGATTCAGATTGCTGTTAATTTTAATTTACAGCAGTGATTATTTTATAATATTTTATTATAATATAAATGCACTCAAACCTTATTTATAGTGATTGTAGTAAATTAATAATGTGTATTGATACAGAATTAACACAAATCAAGAAATTCTCTGAAGCTTATACTATTCTTTATGATTGGCAATTAGAAACACATTATGATAATACGTCTCCAACTAATATTATTCAGAATTCTCCTCCTGATTTTTTAAATAATGCGTGTGGTGTTTTTGAATTAACATCAACTATTAAAATCTCTAATAATTCAGCACAAAATATAATCAATCCTAATTTAATTTTTATGAACTCATTATTAAGTTCTAAGAAATATCATACTACTGGTGGAAATTATTTTGTTTCATTTGGTAATATGGATTTTATTATATTATCAAATGATGTACTCATAACAACATACCTTTTAGATAATGATTCGGACATAACATATAATAGTTATACAATAAGTGGAAATAATTATGAAAATTTGATTGATTTGGGTTCTATTCATTATGCTAATACAACTAATACTATTGTTATAAAAGCAAAAATTTATGTTATGAATTGTGATATTGATACATTACCAGTTGATGCTTTTTATTCTGGAAAAGTTGGTTCTCTTGTTAAATGTTCTAAAAAATGTATCAAACAATGTGATTTACCATTGCGATTTGATAATAGTTATTCATTAGTTTATAGCAATTGTTAATTTATTTTTATTTATAATAAAAATAAATAAATTTAGTCTTCATATAACCAATTAAATATTTTTTCAATCATCAGTAATCCAAATGCGATACAAATGAAGAAAAACGCAATTAAAAGTTCTTGTTCTTGTGTAAATAGCATTTTTGTTGTTTGTTCTTATCATTTACACATACTAATATATACATTATTTCAATTTTTATTGGTCTTTAGGAAGATATTGCATCTTTAGTAATAGAAGAACAATGAAAACAAGAGCGTGAACAATAACGCCCTTAACGTTGGGACATCCATTCTCGTCAGCAAGACCAAGTCCTAATTTAGCAGTCATTCTGTAAGCGTCAGTGCTAGAAAGAATGAAGAACAACATTGCTCCGCATAGAGCGTATTTGGCAATAAGACCATCGCTCTTGTCTCCCATACCCATGTAATTATAACGCACCATCATTTTCATAATAAAGAATTCAATCGCAAAGAAAAGTGCGAAGTGAAGAAATTTCCCTTCTGGGGTTGGGCAATTAGAGGTGAAAGTATTAGTCAGTTTATTTGTTTGTAAATATACTTCTGGCAAACTTACAAGGACAAAAGTAAGACCGGCAATAGATGAGGCAGTTAATTTTTTAGTGAAACTGGTATCAGACATTATATAATTTAATTATATATATTTTTTATAAAAAAAATAATTTATTATGTTAAGATTACAATTTATAATTTGTTATTATATTATAATGTCTTATATACTTAATAAATTAGTTGGATTATCAAATATTGGCAATACTTGTTATATGAATTCAACATTACAAGCATTATTTGGTTCAAATATATTTAATAATGTTCTTTTCTTATACTTGAAAAAATATCCCAATTGTATCGATAATATAAGTTATATGTTAAAAGCATATATAAGTCTTGTAATTGAAATTTCTAGAACAAATAATTCATTCTATAATCCTGCAGAATTTAAGACTATTTTGGGAAAAGAAAATGATTTATTCTTTGGGTATCAACAACAAGACGCTCACGAATTACTTGTATATCTTGTAAATGATTTTTGTGATGATAAAAAAAGTAAAAAAATTTCTCAACTTATCAAGAAATTATGTTTTGGCAAATACAAGCAATATGTTTATTGTAAAAGTTGTAGAAACACTTCAATTACTTACACAGAATTTTTTGATATTAATTTACAAATTCCTAATAAATCAAATATCACACTAAAAGATTGTTTTGAAGAAGAATTCTTAAAAATAGACAGACTTGATGATGACAATAAATATTTTTGTAATACTTGTCAAACAAAAACAGTAGCAAATAAAAAAATAGAAATAGAATCAGTCCCTGATGTTTTATTTATATCTTTAAAACGATTCACAAATAATAATAAAATTTCAACACCAGTAAAAATATGTCATAATATTAATTTAGAAAATAAAAAATTAGAATTAGTTTCTACTATAAATCATTATGGAGGTTGTGGTGGCGGACATTATACCGCAAATGTAAAAAAGAATGGTTCTTGGTATAATGCTAATGATAGTAGCATAAATAATATAAATTTTTCTTTGGAAGACCCATCAATATATGTTATGGTATATCAGTTTTGTGATTAATTATACAAAATAAAAACTCTAACAATAAATATCATATACAAATAAAAATGTCTGAATTTAGTATTATTCTTTGTGCTGATGCTAACAATACCATTGATATTTCTTGGGATATTACAGAAGATATGAAATATTTCAAACAACTAACAACAAATAATATTGTTATTATGGGAAGAAAAACAGCAGACACACTAATAAATCCATTGAAAAATAGACTTAATATTGTCCTAACAAAAGAACAAAATTATAGAGAAGGATTTATTAATTTTTCTAATTTAGCATCAGCATTAGAATATTCATCAAATCAAATAAACAAGAAAATATTTGTTATTGGGGGTTTGAAATTATTTGATGAAGCAATACAACATCACAAGTGTAGAAATGTGTATATAAATAATATTAATAAATCGTATATCAATAATAAATTATTTTTGAGTGAAAATTTTTTAACCATTCTAAAAACTTTTACTCAGCAATCACACGAAAAAATAAATACTTTTTGTGTTAATCTACAAGAACCTGTTATTCTTAGTATCCATCATTATGTATATAAAAATCACGAAGAAATACAATACCTAAATTTATTACAAAAGATAATAACCCAAGGAGAATTAAGAGATACAAGAAATGCACAAACATATTCGTTGTTTGGTGAAAAATTAGTATTTGATTTACAGAATGGATTTCCATTATTAACAACCAAAAAAACATTTATTAGGGGAATTATTGAGGAACTATTATTTTTTCTGAGAGGAGAAACAAATACTAAAATATTAGAAGAAAAAGGAGTAAATATTTGGAAGGGCAATACATCAAAAGAGTTTTTACAAAATAATAATAAAAATTTAGTTGAAGGGGATATGGGTCCAATGTATGGTTATCAATGGAGACACTTTAATAAACATATAGACCAATTAGAAATACTAATAAAAAACATTGTTGAAGATCCAAATTCAAGAAGATTATTATTAACAACATATAACCCATCACAGGTTGAAGAAGGTGTTTTATATCCTTGCCACGGATTAATTACCCAATTTTATGTGAAAAATAATAAAATATCCTTACAGACTTATCAGCGTTCTTCTGATAGTTTCTTGGGATTGCCCTTTAATATAGCATCATATGCTTTGTTATTACATATTGTTGTTAATTTAGTGAATAATAACAAAAATAGAAAACATAAAGAAGATTATGATGTTGGAGAAATGATTACTATTTTAGGTGATACACATATTTACTCAGATAAAAAAGCAGACCATTTATCCGTTGTAAAACAACAAATAACATTAATAGATAAAACTTATAGATTTCCTAAATTAATTTTTAATGCCAAATTACAAGACCTAAAAGATATTAATAAATTGGTGGCAAGTGATTTTATTATTATTGATTATAATTGTCATCCAGCATTAAAAGCACAAATGGTTGAATAGGTTATGCTTTTAGTAATAATACATAATAATATTATTAATTATGGGCGTATTGTGATGATTTTGATTTGTGAATTGTTAAATGTCAAAAATTAAAAAAAACGTATATATTGTATTTTTTATTAAAACATCACAATTCAAAATTATTAAATCTCTCTAGCGGGATTATTACGATGTCTGGCAAGATTATTGCGATGCCTGACGAGTCGTTAAAACATAAGACGCTTGGTGCAATCAAGAATGTGTTCATGCACTTACGACTGGGCCCGGATAGTGACTGGAGAATTTTGTGCGTTGAGTTCGGTGGACTTTGGGTTGAGCTCTTTTTGCTGTGGATCATGTATTTGTATTGTCCAGTTAGTGACAATTCAACAAAAATGCACCAAGAGCTTGAAACTCTGCCAGTTTCTTTGGAGATGCCTTGGGGAATGGTTGTGGCAGAGTCTAATAAACTCGGGCGAATCTCAGCAAATGTCGATTATAGGGTTGAATGGACATCCATACGACTTTGTGAAATTAGGCTGATTAAAATAGAGAATTCCTCTATCAACAAGATGATAACGACCGTGACACAAATCAATTTAGGACCCGAAAATCTCCATTGTTTTTTGTTAGACATTATCAATCGCTTGGAAAAATCACTGCGCCAGGAGGTTGAGGAAGATTAGTAAGATGATGAGAGCGATGATGTAAATGAGTAATTTATACTATTTTTTATTATTCGTTCTAGTAATAATAAAGCATATTATAATGAGAGTGAGTTATTGAATGTCAAAAATTGAAAAAACGTATATATAGTATTTCTCATTAAAATATCAATATCAAATAGAGTGCGTTTAGATGGCACTTAGCAAACTTGGGAATTTGTACGATTCTGTCGCTTGTGTAGAGTCATATGAAAAATCGATTGACGATATACATAGAATAGTTCTTGCGGCACTACAAGAACTGATTCATATTTTAGAATCAAGTCAAGGCGAGCTTTCTTGCGAACTTGTGGGGTTATTTGCGGAGAAGGCCCTTATTGATGAAGTTGCTAAATTCTGTAAAATTCAAGAGGTAACAAAACCTCTGCTCCTTGATGACCAATTAATTATTGTTCATCTGCCGATGACAGCTGTTCGTGTGCCGGGCTACGTTCCCAAAATCGCACCTGGGAGATCCGTCGCAATTGAGGAGGATTATTTTAAATGGTCGTTTGTCAATCCCCATGAGATTCAGTTCTTTTCATTCTCTTGGCGGGGTGACGTATCAGTGGACGTGTCGACTATGGAACTTGGGAAACTTTTGATTTTTCTGAAGTTTATTGCTGACAAGTTTAGTACGGATCCCCTCACCCATTCATAAGATGAGGGATATGAGTATTATTATTTATTTATCCTTCTCTCTCTCTCTCTCTCTCTCATCATTATAAATGTTCTGAGAATTTTTTAATTAATGAATAAATCAGTGTAAGCATAGTAATGTTAACAGATATGTAATTTATTATTATTCATTATAGTAATAATAAAAAACATATTGTAATAATAGTGAGTTATTGGATATTACAAATAAAAATGTATATAGTAAATTAATTTAAGAAATTTTTATTAATTGTACTTTTTATTTTATGTTATAAAATAAAAATTAATATAATAAATTATTTAATCCAATTCTTCAACATTTGGCATTCCTGGCATCTTGCCTCCCATATCCATCTTCTTCATCATATCTTGCATCTCTTTCATTTTAGCAGGGTCTTTCATCATTTCTTGAAACATCTCCGGATTAAATCCATCTGGCATTCCTGGCATTCCCCCCATTCCCCCCATTCCAGGCATTCCTGACATATCTGGCATTCCCCCATTCTCTCCACCTCCATTCGCATATAATTTGCTACTTAATGGATGCCATAATTTGTCTAAATCAGTGCTTTTAATTTCATATTCTTCTTTTGTTGCACTTGAATTGCTTTCTAACCATTGTTGTCCTTCTTCAACAAACTTACTCACTTTCTCAACATCTTCACTATTTTCGCCAACAAGTTTTTCTTTATTTTCATTTAATGCTGACTTTACTCTATACAAATTATTTTCAAATTTATTTTTTGCTTCAATTACTTCTGCTTTTTGTTTGTCTTGTTCTTCATATTGTTTTGCTTCATTAACCATTCGTTCAATGTCATCTTTTGATAATCGTCCGGTGTTATTTTCAATTTTGATAGTGTGTAGTTTTCCTGTGCCTTTATCAGTAGCAGTTACTTTAAGAATTCCATTTGAATCTAAATCAAAAGCTACTTCAATTTGAGGCACTCCTCGTGGTGCTGGGGCGATGCCTTCAAGATTGAAATTTCCAAGCAAATTATTATCTTTCGTAAATTTGCGTTCTCCTTCAAATACTCGAATAGTTACAGCGGGTTGATTATCAGCATATGTAGAAAAGATTTGTGTTCTCTTACATGGAATTGTAGTATTCCTATCAATAATATTTGTCATAATTTGTCCGCTTGTTTCAATTCCCAATGATAATGGCGTAACATCAGCAAGAACAATCTCATTTGCTTGTCCTTCTGCTGTATTTGTAAGAATTGCTCCCTGAACTGACGCTCCATATGCTACTGCTTCATCTGGATTAATTGACTTGTTAAGTTCCTTTCCATTAAAATATTCTGTCAGTAATTGCTGAACCTTAGGAATACGAGTTGAACCACCAACAAGCACTACTTCATTAATTTGACTTTTTGACATCTTAGCATCTCTTAAAGCATTTGATACTGCTTCAAGTGATTCACGAAAATAATGTCCTACCAAATCCTCAAATTTTGCTCTCGTGAGATTTGACACAAAATCAATCCCATTACATAGACTATCAACCTCTACTGGTGCTTGTGTAGATGAACTAAGATTTCTCTTTGCTTTCTCTGCTTGTGTTCGTAATCGTCTCATTACTTTATCATTAATATCTTCCTTTGATACCTTTCCTTTATTTTTACTCAAAAATTCTTTAACTAGATGGTCTGTGATAATTTGATCGAAATCTGAACCTCCCAAATTTACATTACCATTTGTTGATTTTACCTCAAACAAACCATCAGCAATTGTCAAAACAGATACATCGAATGTTCCCACATTGATATAAAAGTATCTGCGTTTCATTTGGCTCTTTATCCAAATGCCATACCCTTTCGGAATATGCCGGACTATATCTTGATTATGTCAGTAAATTAAAAAAATTTACAAGTGTATTTGGAAACAACATAATATATTTTTGATTATTATTTTCTGCATATATATTAGCGGCTTTCTCTTTTTCTTGCCACTTTCCTGACTCAATATTTTTTTTATGCCAGATGTGATTATCTTTTATTTCAACTAAATATTTTTTAATTATAAAATCAACATAATATTTTCTTTTTTTATTTTCGAAATCATATTCAATAATAGGGCCATTATTAATAACTATTTTTCTTTCATTACACATATCAATAAATTTTTTTTCTAATTTTGATCTATATAATAAATTTTCATTATTAATATTTTTACAATTACGTATTTTAAAAGCATCATTTGTAAAACGACAGTCTTTACACATAATTTTTTTTCGTGCCCTTTGTATTTTTAATTTATTATTTGTAAATGATATTAAACAAGATTCGCATTTATATTCAATTTTTTTTATTTTAATTATTACGTCTTTTTCTATATCATGTATTACTGGGACATATTTAACATTATTGCGAACAATGTAATAAGGCACATATATATATTTATTTTTATCAAAAGCAATACCATTAATATTTATTATTTTATCATTAATTTTACTAAACATTTCAATTGTAAAATTTGATAAGAAATATTGTTCTTGAAATTTAGCAGTTTCTTTTTGAAAAGCAACCATACTATCATATATGTAATTTTTTGGTATTATTAGATTGTTAGTTTTAGTTTTTATAGGTAATTTTAACCTTTTCATACCCTTAAATCTTTTTGATTGATTTTCTTTTTTAATGCTGCTAAATTCTTTGCATAAGGTACAATTTAAACAACCTAAGTTAATACGCCTTAATAAACTTTTTACAGAATAATTTTCACAATAATTATTACAAAATACGCAATTATATGTTATTTTTGCTTTTACGCTAATTGGTATATCATTTAAAATAATTTTATATATTGATTTTTTTGTAGATGAGTATTTTGACACAAATAATTTGATTTCGATTTTTTCATTTGTAATGTTGATTATATTATTATTACTATTAATAGAAATAATTTTAGTTGGTAGCAGAGTTAATAATTTTTCCATTATATAATATATTATATTATATTGTTTATACCTTTTTAACATAACCCCATGCACTCGTGTCGCTTTCTTCGTGAACTTTAATAATAAAGTTTTTAGATTACTTGCGTTAGTCTCTGAGCCTTCAACTTATTTCTAAGTTGCTTGGTTGCGGATTGTCTATATATTTTTTGGCGTTGTTACTATCCCAAATGAGTTACCATTTGCCATTTTAATATCACTATTAAAACTTAGTATCCAAAAACTTTAAGAGTTTCCCGCAATTCACATGGTTTTTTTAATGGGAAGCAGAACATTTATTTACCACCCATATCATACACAAGAATATTGTGTTCTTCATCATTACCAACCTTATTCTTCTGCAATCCATACGCAATGGATGCCGCAGTTGGTTCATTAATAATTCTCAATACATTTAGACCAGCAATAAGACCCGCATCTTTTGTAGCATTTCTTTGCGCATCATTAAAATATGCTGGCACTGTAATAACAGCATCCTTTACTTCATATCCTAAAAAGTCTTCTGCAGTTCTCTTCATCTTTTGTAAAATAAATGCTGAAATCTGTTCTGGACTATAATTTGTCACTTTATTGTTTCGCTCAATTCTTACCATTGGTTTGTTATTTTCATTTACTACATCAAATGAAAAATGCTTCATATTCTGTTGAACACTTTCTTCATCAAATCTCCGTCCAATCAATCTCTTGACATCATAAACCGTATTCTTTGGGTTCATATTTGCTTGGTTCTTAGCAGATTCACCAACTAAGATTTCATCATCCATAAAAGCAACATAAGAGGGAGTTGTTCTATTTCCTTGGTCGTTGTTAAGAATCTCAACATTTCCATTCTTATACACACCAACGCAAGAGTAAGTAGTTCCCAAATCAATACCGATACAAGTAGTTTTAGACATAGTATGAAATAAATATTATCATATTTATTTAACCCAATAAAAATAAAAAATTTTAGACAAGCATAAAAGCAAAAATAATAATACACAACATAATAATATAAAATTCTGTTTTGATAGTCTCATAATTATTGCCAAATGTTTCTATAACATCATAAACATATTTGTTGAATTTCTTTTTTTCTGGTTTTTTTCCAGTATCTACAAATAATGGTGTCTTATAATCATCAATATAATATTTAGTATCACAAGTATTCATATCATTAATATTTGGTCGCGTATTCTCATAAAAATATCCAGCATTTGTGTCTTTCAAATTATCTATATCTGTGTCAATATTATTCTTATCTAATATACCAATATTATAACCATCACAAGAATTTTGTTTATGAATAAAAGGTATGGGTAATATTGTTTTATTATAATCATCCGAGTCTTTTATATGAAATTTATATCTGACATCTAAATTACTATATTTATTCATTTATATTATTCACTTAAATAAATATTTTCGCAGTCCATCAATTTCCACATATTTATTGTCTTCTATTTTATACAAATTCATTATTTTTTCAAATAAACTACATCGAGTGTTATCTTTCTTTTTCCCATAGGTATAGTGATTATCCAATTTCATTGAATAGACAAACTCAAATAATCTTTTATTTTGAATATCTTCGTCTTCTAATGTAAGTATCTTTTCAAATTTATTATTTTTTATTACACTATTTATAATTTCTTTTGACCTTTGTTTTAGAACATATTTTTCGTCATTTGTATTATTTTCATCTAATGCTAATACAACAACATTTAGTTTAATACATAATTCGTGAAATATAGTATGAATGTTAGGATTGTCTATTTTTGTTAATAAAATAATTGTTGCTGTTCTTTTTGCAAGTAATTCTAAAAAATATTTGCTCTCTTCTGTTGCGTGAGCGATAATAATTAAATTTTGATTTGATAATCCTGCCATTATAATCTATATTTATATTTTAGATTTTTGAATTAATTTAATTGCAGTGTCAAATCCTTTAGACTCAAAATGTAATCCATATCCACAACCCACGCGCGTTGTTGATTTAATATTATTATCATTACACAAAATAAACATATTATTTTCATCTTTATCGATGAAAATAATCTTTCCGATTGTATCTGAATAATATTTCTTTTTAAGGTCATCTTCATCTTCATCTTCATATAAAACTACCTGCGACGATGTTATATAAGATACATGAATAATATCTCCACACTCATAAAGAGTATCATTTATTATAATCTTCTCATTATTATATTTCTCTTTTTGAGTTCTTCTCATAACATTTTTCATTTCGTAAAATTTGCTATCATAGTCATCGTCACATTGATTGTGTTCATTTAGAGCAAGAAATTTCTGTATTGTTCCATAATTACACTCGATATCAAAATTGTAATCCATTTAGAGTTATTTGTTATTATATTTATTGATTGTTCATCAAGATATTATTATTTTCAATTTTTACTAACTGTCAATATCATTATCCGGCAATCTTTCATAAATCATATCTATTTTTTTATAAATTAATTCTATTTTTTTGTATATCATATTAATTTTTTTATGTAAATAATTATTCTCTTTTCTTAATTCATCTATTGTTTGTATTTCATTATTTTCATTATTTATCTTTTCTGGTAGGGGTGGTTTATTTTTTCTTTGTGATATTTCTGCTAATTTCTTTTCTTCTGCTAATTTCTTTTCTTCTGCTAATTTCTTTTCTTCTGCTAATTTCTTTTCTTCTGCTAATTTCTTTTCTTCTGCTAATTTCTTTTCTTCTGCTAATTTCTTTTCTTCTGCTAATTTCTTCTCTTCTGCTAATTTCTTCTCTTCTGCTAATTTTTTGTCTGCTAATTTTTTGTCTGCTAATTTTTTGTCTGCTAATTTTTTGTCTGCTAATTTCTTCTCTTCTAATTTCTTATCTTCTAATTTCTTCTCTTCTAATTTATTGTCTTCTAATTTCTTCTCTTCTGCTAATTTATTGTCTTCTGCTAATTTATTGTCTTCTAATTTATTGTCTTCTAATTTCTTCTCTTCTAATTTATTGTCTTCTAATTTATTGTCTTCTAATTTATTGTCTTCTAATTTATTGTCTTCTAATTTATTGTCTTCTATGTATTCTTTGCTTTCAATATTATCTGCTCCATCGTCTTCTGGTATATTGTCAGTTAATGTATTTTCATAATTACTTCCTTCAATAATCTCATTGTCATCATCATCTATTAAATCATCAATTTCATCTTCATTAATTATATTATCAGCAATAATTTTTTTGCCATATTTAGGGAAAACTGGCATATCAACACCAAATTTTTTCTTGTATAAACCTTTTCTTATCTTGGGATGCTCATCAATTTTTTTGTATGGATGATATATTAATCCATAATTAACATTATTATATCTCCAATTGGCACGAAAAAAAATATTTCTCATTTCAATTGGATTAACTATTTTTAGTCCATTATTATTAGCAAGAGTGTTGAAAAAGAATTCGTGATATAATAATGTTTTATGCTTTTTAGCATAATCATTAATAAGTTCTAATAATTTTTTAGATAATCTACAACAACACATCATACTTTGAAACCAAGGTTTTGCTATTTTATTTTCTGCATAATGCCAATGAACCCATTTCTCAATCTTTTTTTCTGGTGTATGTGTAGCACATAATAAATCAGCATTTGGATATGATTTATTAATTTTATCAAAAACATCGTGAGATGTAATTAAAATATCATCTTCAATAAGATAAATATGATCATAACTCTTGTCTTTTACGCAAAAATGATATAATGCTTTATCCCACGCACATGGTCGTTTTTCATTATTTAGTGTATATGCCAAAATACAATTAATAAACCCTTTTTTTGCGCATTTCTTATTATCATATTGTATAACATTTACTGGTAATTCGGTAGCATCAAATTTATTATCATCAATAGAAATATAAGTATCAAAATCATCTCTGTTAATTTCTTGTGCGAAATCAATAAGTTCTTGTTTTGGAGTTCTACATAAAAAAACAATTGCGGTCTTCATATATTATAGTTTTTTATTTTAAAATTGGTTTATTTTCTTCACTAATTCCTGCTCCCACAAACATATTTTTTGTATTTATATCAGTTTTTATAATCCATTGTGATATATTTTGTGTAAATTCATTAGCATTATAAAACATATAACTCATATCTTTTACATTTTCTATATCCCAATTAGATATATATTGGTTAAAAATACTTTTCTCAAACATACCACTCATATTAATTATATTTTTAGTATTCCAGTTTGTTATATCTTGGTTAAAATTTTTTGTTTCACTAAACATTTCACTAATATCATCAACTGTCTCAATTAATTCATCTGGAACTTTGGTAAGACTAATACATCGTTTAAATGATATCTTATTTAATTTTGATGTTCCATAGCTAACTACTTCTTTTAAATAAAAGCATTCCCAAAAAGGTAATTTACCATAATTAATATAAGTTATATTATCACCATAAATAGTAATTTTGTATTCTCCTTTATTTTTAAATGTGTGTGTAAGTTCAGTTTCTTCAACATCATTTTCAAATATAATCCTATGATTATTTCCATCAATTGGGAGTCTAATTGTTTGATTATCATATTTAATATCATAAATCATAATTATTGGTGCTTCGTGATAAGCATAGATAAATTTATACAGTTCTTTCTCATTTAACATTTCCAATAATTCTTGTTTAAGATGATTCAGCATTTTAGTTTATGATATATTTAATTTATATTCTTGATACTTATATTTTCAATATTTTTATGACTTCTTTTTCATAAATATTTTTCATATATTTTAAATCTTCTTTGAAATCTTTTCTTGTTTCTACTTTTTTTCCATAAGAATATTCTATTGCTTTTGTTAATTCTTTTGTGTCTGGATACACTGTGTATAATTTGAATTCAGTAAAACTAATATTCTGGTCTATTTTTTCAAAACTATCAATAAGATAACCATTATTTTTATTTATTAATTCATTCATCGGTGGATGATTTATTGTTATAACAAATGTATTTCTATATCTTGCTTCATTAATATAATGTCCAAATCCTTCTTTTGAACTTACGCATATTGCAGTTGATGCTATACATAATAATTTATTATATTCCTCAAAAGGTATCATTTCTTTGTAAAATGTAATATTTCCAATTTGTAATTTATTTTCTTTATTATTAAAAACATCACAATCATATTTCAAATAATTTTTAAAATCATCAATCATATAATTAAAACATCTCCCCCAACAAGTTATTATTAATCTTATATTTTCATTTAAATGTCTATAATAATTATTATCTATCCAATTTTTAACAACATACGCAACATTTTTAAATTGTGAAGAACCTGCAAACAAAATATATAAGTTTTTATCTTTCACAATATCTCTACTTTTTATTTTCATTTCCTTTGGGATAAATGTTGAAAATTTTGTGTATATAATACTATACATAAAATTATTGTCTTTTTTTATGTTTTCAAAATATGTATAACTTATTTTTGTTTTACACAATATAATATCAATATCTTTCAACATTTCACATTGCTTATTATTTTTGAATAATTCGTGATTTGGCAAAAATAATTTTTTATTAGCTTTAATTTCAACAATTTTCTCAATAAATAAAACATTGTCAGTATTTATTTTATCTACCTTTTGATTTATTATTATTGTTTTTACATTATTTTTCTCAAAAATATATTTACATAATAATGCGTCATTTAATAAACCAATTGTGTTTTCTATTATAATTGACAACATAATGTATATTATTATTTATTAATAAAATATATCTTATAATAATATATGAATTCACGATGGACAACAGAAGAAAAAAATAAACTCATAAATTTGTATTCAAATAAAAAAACATTTGCTGAAATTGGCAAAATCCTAAATCGCTCTCCTAACGCAATAAAACTACGTATTGAAGCAATAATATACACAAATTTAGCAAAAAATAAATCTCCAAAAGATATTGCTAAATCTTTAAATATTGATATGGATACATTAAAAAAACATTATTATTCTCATAAAAGTTTCAAAGAAAATAGAGGTGAAAAAGTTGTTGATATAAGTTTTGATAATATCAAACAAAATAAATTAACAGATGAAAATCGTATCCTAGAAGAAATATTAAAAAATTATGAAATGAAAAAAAAAATAAAAAAACTATACAAAGCAAATAAACTTGATAAAAAACATAAACTTATTTTTGAAAAATTACTTGGTCTTTAGGTTGCTCATTCTATCACTCTTGATAATGTTTTTAACTAATCTGTCATCATCAACAACAACAGCAAATTCGTTTAGACTATAACTTTTTTTTCCATTATTTTCATTATTATCTTCTACACTATATGGAGCGTTCTTTACATTCTCACAAGATAATAACCCCTTATTTGCGTTCATTACATAGTTCATAGTTTTAGAAGCAATATCTCTGGATGTATCATCATACATTTTGTCACCATATAATTCTCTTTCACCTTCATCTATAATTGAGACGTGTTTGCAATAATTGTCAATAATTGCTTGCTCTTTGTCAGTATCAATCACAACATCACCTGTGTAATTAGTAGCAGTCAACATTTTGATGCCATTATCTATTTCATCGTTTGACATATTATTTAATACATCATTTGACATCTTGTTTGATACACGATGTATTTTTCTACACATTGTATTATTTTGTGGGAATACATGTTTTTTCATATTTTTTTTATATAGGGGAAACAACAACACAATGACTGCCACAAAAAATAAGAAAATAATTAGTGCTTTCACAAAATCGTTCATATAGTTAATGTATAGATTAAATTATTTTTATAGATAAATTAATCAAGTAATTTCATAATCTTTTGTTTTATTGGTTTTCTTACCCCTTCATTGTCATATTCTTCTTTTTCTTTTTTTGTCATTCTCTTTTTTTTCTCTTTTGATGAACTATCTGATATCTCATCCTTTTCTTTTTTTATTTTTTTCTCTTTTGATGAACTATCTGATATCTCATCCTTTTCTTTTTTTGTTATTCTTGTTTTTTTCTCTTTTATTTTTTCTTCTTTAATAACTCTTGTTTTTTTCTCTTTTATTTCTTTCTTTGTTTTCTCTTCAAAATATTGATTTTCATAAACATCCTCATATTTTTCATAATCATTGTAATATTCTTCAAGATTATTATTTTTTTGATTACTTGAATTTCCACACAATTCATACTCATCCACTGTTAATAAATCTATATCATCAAAAGAAAGTCTATCACTCATTGCTTTCGTAAATTCATCTAATGTTATATTATCTAATTTTTTACAAAGTAAAAAAAGTAAAAGTTTTTCTTTGTATTCATCATCACATAATATCATTATTTTTTCTTTTTTGTTAAGTTTAGTAATTTCCTTAACAATCATATCTGTGTTTTTTCCAATATCACTTATTTTACATTCTATATATTTTATCATATCATAAGTTTTTTCAGGTTGAGTTTCACATTTTATTATCAATCCTATTTTTTGAAAACATAATCCCAAGAAATTTTTTGCTAATTCTTTATTGCTGAGAATAATTCTATTCATTGCGTTCATTGTATTTATTGCTATTATGGTGTTTATAACTATATATTTGTGATTTCAATTTTTATTATACATATGAATCTACTTTATCTCCCACTGTATTACTTGAGTATATTTCCTGATATTCTGCTTTTATTTTATTTTCTTCTTCTATTGCTTTTGCTAATGCTGTATTAGCATCTTTTACTTTTCGTTGTGCTTGTTCTAATCGTTTTGCTTTATTTATTGCGTGATTCCATACTTCTCGTCGTTTGTCTTTTGCTTGTTCTTCTGCTCTTGTGTATGCTTCTGCTCTTGTGTATGCTTCTGCTTCTCCTTTTTGTGCTCTTGTATGTTCTTGTAAATTTATTTTGGGTTCTGGTTTCATTTCAGCATTAATCATTTGTACATCTTCTATCTTTCTAACACCATATATTAATTGAGTAAAATATTGTGTATTCATTCTATCAAACCCAAATGTATTTACAAGATAATATAGTTTTAGTATTTTATGATACTCTATATTTTTTATGTTGTCATCTATATCAGCATCTTTTAATTTTAATGTATTCAATTTCTCTACACTATTAAGCATTTTATCTAAAATATCCATACATATATTTTTGATATTAGTCAATAATAATGATTTCAACATAGATTGATTTTTTATTTCGTGTGTAATAGATTTTATTATTTTGATATTATTTTCATTTAAATCAGCACTACCAAACATCCCACTATAAGTCTCTCGAATAATATCCAATAAATTAGATTTCCCAATATATTTTATTATTTTTTGTATTTTTTTAATATTTGGTTCGATAAAATTTTCTTTGTATTGTTTAGCAGATAGTTGTTGTTTTTTTTCACTTAAACCAAACAATTTTTCTATATCATCAATTGTTATATTTTTACTTTGTATTATTTGTAATAATTGATTAATATAGTTTTTGAGCATTTGTATTAATAATATTACATACATATTTATACAAATCAAATAAAACATAAAGTTCGCACATCTGTATTTTTCTTTTTTATTAAATAAATTAAATGATATCATCTCAGTACCACCCCCTTCTTGAATCATATTTTTTAACATTAGATAATCTTTTTTTGCCATTTGTATATTATCAACTTTAATCTTATCTTTAATTTTTAACATTATATTATAAATTAATAAAAAAAAATTATTCACTATCTTCTTCTACATCATCAAAAAAATAATAATCTTCGCAATTAGAAATCCAAGAATTATACTCATCATCTAAATTAAATCTCTTGAAATTAGATTTAGTTGGAACTAAAACACATCCTTCCGGCACTTTTTGGATAGTTTGTGGAACAACTTTTACAACAATTGGTCGTCTTCTTAATTCATCCATAATTTCCTCCATTGTTTTTTCTTTTTCTTCTTCTATTTCTGGTTTTATTTCTGGTTTTTTTTCTTCTTTTTGAACCATTTTTTTTCTGTTATAGATTTCATCAAGAGAGATAAAATCCTCATTTATCACAACATTTATTTTACGTTCAGTTGTTTGTGTTTTATCATCTTCTCTTAAAACTGGTGGAACATATTTTTTTACATTGGTGCTTGTTATTTCTTCTTGTGCTATTTTAGGAACATATTTTGTGTCATATTTTTTGTGCTCTATTTTTTTATATTCTACTTTTTTCCAACTATTATCTTGTTTGTATGAATACTCGCGATATGTTGGATTTACAGAAATACTTGGTTGAACTAACTCAACAAATACATTATACATTTTCTCAGCATTCTCAATACTTTTAAACATAATTTCATGTATTTGATGAGCGATTGAAATCATCATAGCAGGAGTTAATTCATCTTTATGCTCTTTTGGTATTTTTAGTTTTGTCAATATTTCTGTTTTTCTTGTGATGCTAACTAATATATCCGGAATATTTTTTTTCTTTTTCTCTTCATTAAGATGACAAATTTGTTTTTCCAATTCGATAATCATATTTTGTGTCTTTTCATCATATTTGGGTTGTTCTTTTGTTGCTTTCGCACATAACATAGTTTTGGCAAGTTCAATATTAATATTACCAATATATGGAATATTAATATACTTTTCATTGATTTTGAGTGTCAAAATTTTTCGTATTTCAATAGGTAGTTTAATAACATCCTCGGGCAATCTTATTTTTTTATAGTTCTCACTTTTGACTATAAAAAGTAGTTTCTCTGCCAATTGATTATAAAGGGGTTTTGTAAGTGCCATTATGTATTATTATATATATATAAATATCTATTCAATATATACACAAATTCAATTTTTTATAAATTAATTATTGGTCTAATAAGACACTCACAAATTTTTTAAATTCTGGTGCTGTTTTTTTTCCACTAAATCGTCCTACCTCATTGCCTTCTTTAATAAAAACAATTGTTGGCAAACTTTTAATATCATAATCACTTGCTAGTTCATCCATTGTATTGACATCAGCAGTCAAAAACAATACATCCGAAAAATCTTTTTCTGTTGCTGTAAAAATTGGTTTAAACTCATTACATGGATTACACCAAGAAGCACCAAAGTCTATAATAATGTTCTTATGGTGATTGTCATTAATATATTCATTTTGGTTGTCAGGGGTAAGTGTGATAGGCATTTTATATAGTTAATTTATTTATTAATTATAGACTTAAAATTTCAATTTTTATTATACCAAAAAAATAAACTAAGTATATAATATAATGCACAAATTATTTTATATTGTCTTAATTCTTGTTCTTGTTGCTTTCTTTGCGTGGTTATTTGCCGTTCAAACTTCAAGTATCCGCTTTAATAAACAAACCGGCGAAGTACTTGATGCCCAAATGTATAACAATCCTATCGAAATTCCAGACAATGATGATTGTGATGTTGGTAATTGTATTAATGGTTCATTAATTAGTGATGAAACAAAACGTGATGTTTATTGTGCTCACCATACCGATGAAGAAGACAGAAATGCCTGTTATAACAACTGTAAATAGATTAGACAAATTTAATAAGTCATATATTATTATTTTTATTATTACTAAAAATAATAATTTACATAAATTTTTAATATTGAATACTATATGACTGATATTCAACAAGTATTATATAATTATATTAATTCAAGTTATAAATTATATAAATATGCTAATCTAAAAGAAATCGATAAATTAAAAGAAAATTATTATAAATCAAGAACAGATAGAAACAGAACTAATAAATATCCATTAGTTAAATACATTATTAAAAATCAAGAATTATCTGTTAGTGTTGATTGGAATGAAAAAATTTTAGAAAAAGACGATGTAGTAAAAGAGGAAGACAAAAGAATAGAACATATATATAATATGATAAATAATACAATAAAATACGCATTAAAGAAAAATAAACCTGTTCCTGATACAGAATTATATATATGGTTAAGTGATAGAGTTCCTTGGTATAATAATATTGACAAGAGATTTCCTATATATGTATTTTCTAAACCAATTAATACACAATTTATTTTATTTCCAGATAATACTTTTGATTGTATGACACAAGATGCAAAATATTCTACACAATGTTCTGATTGGGATGATACTAAAAAAAGTATATTAAAAAAAGCTATGACGATTGATTATGATGATAAAAAAGATAAAGTATTTTTTAAGGGAACAGCAACAGGACAATATCACACAAATATTCGTGATAATCTAAATAAATCATCAGCAGACAATACATGGTTATCGATTAAATTAGACGGATGGACATCATATATGCCGATGGAACAATTTTGTGAATATAAAATATTAATTAATCTCCCCGGTCATTATCCTTGGTCTAATAGATTTAAATATTTATTTCTAATGAAGTCATTGGTAATAAATGTAGATGTATTCTCAATTGATACTGAAAATGCCGAGTTTGAACCAGAATGGACAACATTTATTAATCTATTGGTAGAACCTGATAAACATTATCTAAATATTATTATGAAATATTATTATAGTTCAGATAAAAATGAAAAAATAAAAAATATACAATTAAATTATGATAGTTCGCAATATGTGTTAAAAGAACTGAAAAATATATATGAGAATCGTGATAATGAAAAATATCAAAAAATAATATCAAATGGTTATGAAACTATATCAAAATTAAATAATTCTGATATTTATGAATATATATATGAATGTATTATCCATAATTCAAAAGTAAATTTTATATAAAATTAGATAATATAATGAAATATAAGTGTGAAGAGTTTGATTATAAAATAAATATAACATATAATACAGAACCGGAAAAATATATACCAAAATTATTACAACTGATTTATATTATTTCTAATAATAATAAATATTTACCTCTTTATGATTGTACGCATTGTGGATTCGATACAAGATATAATTTAACTAAATATATTACTGTAAAAAATAGTTTTATTCAGTGTTCATTATGGATATATAATATAATTAAAAAATATATGATAGAAGACTGTTTAGTATTTGGCAATAGCACTTATTTTTTAGAATCATTATTATTTTATAAAATAAAAAAAATAGGATTTTATCCAGATTGTATTGAGAAAAAGGATAAAGAAAATTTATATCACAGTTTTTACAAAATTAATAAATCAAAAAAAATTAATTTAGAGGATAATACAACTGATTGTTCTTATCAAAATATAATTTTATACATAACAATAGATGATTATGAGATAAATTTATGGAAACCATCACCAGACCAAAAAGATTTAATTTATTATGTATTTAAAATATTAAAATTACTTAAAAAAAATGGTAATCTTTTTTTACATTTAGTAAATAATGAAAAACAACAATTTGATACTTATACAAAAGGACTAATATATATTATAAGTTCCAGTTTTAAATATGTCAAATATAAGATTCCAGAATATAATAGTAATGGTTTTATAAATAAAATGTTAGTTTTTGAAAATTATAATAAAAATATATCTTTTCTACAAGATATAATAAATAAATTAGATGATAGCAAAATAATAAATACAATAATTGATGATTATAATGATAATTTTCAGTATTTTTTTAAAAAAATAAAAAAAAAAATATTTGAAAAAATAGATAAATCAATAAAATTTTATAATAAATCAATAGCAAAATTTAATAACAATAATCCTATTGTTCCATTATATAAAGTATTTGATAATATATATAAAAAACAGTATATGCTACATATTGATAAATGTATTTATTTATGTAATAACGCACAATTAAAAGTCAAAAAAAAATATTTAATAAAAAACTCACTATATAAAAAAAAATTAGAAAAATTTTTATGTGTTGTTCCGAATCTAATAAAATATAGTTCAGCAAATGAAAATATTGTTGCACAACCTTCACTTAAAGAAACTTATGAAATTACCATTGAAGAATTTACTGTACTCAAATTTTATATTTCTTTAAAAAAAGAAAAGAAAATGAATAACATAATAAAAAAAACAAGTATTTTTAAAGTTTTACAAAAAGAAATATCTGAAATAATTGGTTATGAAGTATCAAAAAATTTTATTGATATATATGATTTAATTAATACATTTAAATTAATAAATACAGACAAACCATTAGAAACATTACAAACATCTGAGGATGATATTATTGCAACAAAACATTATAATACGCAATATAATAAAAATAATCAAATACAAATAAATCATAAATCAATTGACAAATATGAAAAAATTATTGATACTTATAAAAATATTGATTTCTGTACATTTGATTGTGAAAAATCATATGATTTATTAATTAAATCTATTCTTATTTGTTTAAAAGTTTTAAAAATAGAGGGTTGTGGTATATTTAGAATAGAAATAACAAATGTGATGGATAATAAATTATTATCGTATATTAAATTATTATCAAAATATTTTGATGATATACATATATGTCGGTCAGGTATTGATCCATTCTCAAATAATATGATTTATATAGTAGTATATAATAAAATTAGAAGTATTGATGATAAAGTGTATAATAAAATAATCGCACATATAAATGATAATACACTCCCTATCTTGAAAGGTTCCTCTCATCAATTTTATGTAACTGGTATAGTAATACGTATATTACGTAATATGATAAAAAATATATATACAATGCTTTATTATTGTGAAAATATGGATGTGTTCTTAAATAGTACAATAGAATTAGGTACATGTTCTAACAAATTAATCGAGCAATATATAAAACAACTCAATATTGCTAAAATATAAATTTAATTCAACATTTTACACATAGGGTCGCTATCTGGCAATATTACTGGTTTTGTATATAGTGCTTTCTTTTGTCCTGCTGTTAGATACTTAATATTTATAATAAATTCATAAGCATAATTTTCCATCCATTGAATTGTCATCGCATATATTCCTTCATTTTTGCCGGTTGTTCCCCAAGAATTTTCTACTTTGAATTTTGTCAATTCTAAATATTTCTCTTCTTCACGTTTTCTCTTTTTAGTGTCATTCCCTCTAACATCATATCCTGTTATTGTCATTGCGTGGCAGGGATTAGCATTTCTAAAATTTAGTTCTTGTGCTTTTGTCATTGTATTTTTGTCTATATTAAATAATATTTGGTGTTCAAAAATATTTGTATCCATAATATTACTCTCATTGTCAGTATGTTTAGTGATATCATTTGAAAACCAAACTGGTATTCCATCATCTAATTGTCTAATTAGCAATTTCTTAATTTCATCATTTGGCAAATTTAATTGTATATAATTTATGCTATTATTTTTCTGTAATTTGTATCCATAAACATCATTTTTTGTATAGCATTTATAATATGGATTGTTTTCTCTTGGGTCATTGCTAATAGTTACAAAATCATTTAAATCTACTTTTAGATAATCTTCATAAAAACTCATTGGTGTCATCTCATCTATTACTGTCTTTTTATCATTTTTGTTTTTATATGTTAGTGTAAATTTAGTGTCAGGATAAAATGGTTCTCCAAACATCATACATAATATTTTTTTTACTTGTCCCAAATATTCTTTTTTTAATTCTTCATATTCGTGATTATTATTTTCCATTATTTGTAAAGCAAATTCTCGTAATTTGTATGATATTAATTCATTTACAACTGTTGTGTTTGTTCCATTATATCCTCTTGTATTAACACTCTCCGGAACAATTCCGTATTTATTAACCAAATCAGCAAACATATACCAATATCCCCCATCACTTATTGGGTCTTGTATTCTGTCTATTATTTTTTCATTTTCTAATCCTAATTTGTTATTGCTAATAATATAATCTATAAAATTATTTGCTTTTTCCATTTTATCCCAAAACATATAATGATTTATTGACAAATTAAAATCATCTTTTGTTTTCATAGTTTTTCTCAAAATATTTCTACATATTGTAATGCCACTACAAATCCAACAAGTGCCAGTGTTTTTTTGATTTATAATTTTCATTGTATTTATTTCTTTTGAAAATATGTGATTTATTCTTTCAATGTTCTTGTGATTAATAAATAATCTCTTAATATTTGTTGATAAACAAGCATTCGCAATCAAATTATCATTTGATGTGCTGTAAAGTTCCTTAACATAATCACTATTCATTTTATATTATTTTTGTATCTATTATTTAGTATATTTTTATTATAAATATTTTTATAATAAAAATTGAAAATTCTAATATTTTGTATATGTCAATCACAAGATTAAAAGCAAAAATGAGTAAGCGCAAAATAGAAGAAATGTCTTATTCACCAAAAAATGATGAGATAATTCAACAACCTCCTATTGTGAAAGGGAAACAAACAAAAAAACCAACACAAACGAGTATGCGTTATAAGGGTGGCGGTGGTGATATAAATGTATTTCTGCAAAGCAAACTTTTTAGTGCAATGTTCTCACCTACCAATCCGGGATGGGTCAAATTTGTTACTGCTTTTAGCGGTCTTTTTGTTGAAGAAATTTTGTTGCGCATCCTGTATTTCTCCTTTGCTCCCGTTTTCATGATCCATAGTGATCGAAACATTTACGATATTTTTATTACGTTTAATGGTTTTATTCTGCCTGAACCGACGCCTGACTCTGAAACTGATAGTTCGCCACGCGTACCACCGCTTTGTAAAATATCCGCAATCAATCCTGATGCTCTCTTTTCTACTATTGGTGAGATTGGGCAATTTCGTATTGACAGCTATGAAATTAGACAATCAGATGCCTTGTATTTTTTGAAGCGTAAAGGTTTTGATTGTCTAATTTACGTCCTGAAACATACGTGCGTAAATATTGATGGAGACGTTCAAGATTTAGTAGAAGTGTGCGAGCGAGTTTATTACAATGGAAACTGGAAGAGCGCTAATATGTTGTTTGTACTTAATGTAAATCAAGACTGGTGATAATTTCATTGATGCGCGCTTCGTGAGTAGGATAGGTTATTTTTAAGTTGTTTATTCCGGACAATGCTATATTAATTCTTTCTTTCATTGTTTTCTGAGTATCAAGCATCAACACTTTAAAATTTTCACGAATAAATTTACTATCATTTTCTAATATTGTTATAACACTTTCTCGTGATTGACCGCCCCATTTTCTAATAATAAATTGTCCATAAGAGTTATCAATTTGAAATATTTGAACGTTGTCTTTTTCAGTAATCCATATTTTCTCATATGGTTTAAGATTTTTAATGACTTCTAATCTTTTACAAATGCCATTAAAATGTTTGGCAATTCTTTGTTTTTCTTCAATAGTATTAATATTTGTGGTTAGAGACATATTTTTTATTATATTATTTTATATTTAATATTTTAATTTATTTTTTGTGCTAATAAAAATATTAATATTATATAATTTTTTATCATAATGACCCATAATAAAGATGTATGTATTGGCATTGATTTAGGAACGACTTTTTCTTGTGTTTCATATTACGAAGGAGAAGGAAAAATAACAATTATCCCCAATGAAAATGGCAATAGAATAACGCCAAGTTATGTTTCTTTTACTAATACTGAAAGACTTATTGGAGACTTGGCGAAGAAAAATTGCGGGCAAAATCCTAAGAATACTATTTATGCTTTCAAGAGATTTATGGGTTCTAATATTACTGATGTGATAGTTCAAGAAGAAAAAAATAATGTTCCATACAAAATAATTGCTGATGAAAATAATAAAACAATTTTTGAAGTAGAATTTATGAATGAAACTAAACAATTTTATCCAGAACAAATAAGTGCTATGATTTTAGAAAATCTCAAGAATTGTGCAAGTAAATTTTTAGGTTATGAAGTAAAAAAAGCAGTTGTTACAGTTCCCGCATATTTTAATGACGCCCAAAGAGGAGCAACAAAAAATGCTGGAATTATAGCAGGTTTGGATATTATTAGAATTATTAACGAACCTACGTCAGCATCTTTGGCATACGGTATTGACAATATGACTAATCAAGAAAAGAATGTTTTAGTTTATGATTTTGGGGGTGGGACTTTAGATTGTAGCATTTTGAGTATTGATAGTGGTGTTTTTCAGGTAAAATCAACAAGTGGTGATACTCATTTAGGGGGTGAAGATTTTGACAATAAATTGCGAGATTATTGTTTTATGAAATTTTGTGATAAATATATTTTACAAACAAAGTTAAATGCTGATAATCTAACATTATTATTCAATATATTAAGAATTAATGATTTGTCTAACATTCAAAAATATTCACTGAAAAAATTAATAGAGATTATTAATTATGACATTAAAAATATTCAAGTTAAAAAATATTTAGAACAATTATATGAAGTATGTAAATTGTATAATAATCCCAAATTAATGAGACGCTTAAAAACAGTTTGTGAAGAAAGCAAAAAAGAACTTAGTGTTTCAGACAATACAACAGTTATTTATGATAATTTTTATGATAGCAATGATTTATCTATTAATATTACCAAAAGTTTTTTTGAAAAATTATGTGATGATGAGTTTGAACGTTGTATTAATCCAATTAATGACGCGTTATCTTGTGCGAATTTAGTATTTGATAATATTAGTGACGTTGTTCTTGTCGGTGGTTCAACACGTATTCCAAGAATTAGAGAAATATTAGAAAGCAAATTTCCAGGCAAACTAAGAACTAATATTAATCCTGATGAAGCAGTATCTATTGGAGCGAGTATTAATGCTAGTATTATTAATAATAATGATAAAATAACAGATGGGATTGTTCTTATTGATGTCATTCCATTGTCTCTTGGTATTGAAACTGCTGGTGGCATTATGGAAGTAATGATTAAACGAAATACACCAATACCAGCAGAATATAAACAAGTATTTTCTACTCATACAGACAATCAACCAAGTGCTACTATTAAAATATTTGAAGGTGAAAGAATTAAAACAAAAGATAATAATTTATTAGGTAAATTTGAATTGACAAATCTTCCAGAAGCACCAAAGGGGAAATTACGAATTGAAGTTATATACAATGTAGATGCTAATGGCATAACTCATGTATCAGCAAAAGAATTAAGTCTGGGAATTGTTGGTGAGATTGTTATCAAAAATTCTCAAAACAGATTAAATGAAAATGAAATAAATGAAATGATAAAAAATGCTGAACGATTTTTAGAAAATGATAATAAAATAAGAGAAACGCATAAATCAAAAAATTCATTGGAACATTATTTGTCATCATCAAGAAAAATTCTTACTAATCAAAAATTTATTGATAATCTTAATGACAATAATAAATTACAAGAATTGAATGAATTATTAAATGATATTTCGAATTGGTTAGAAAATAATAATGATGAAAGAACAAAAGAAGAATATGATGAGCAATATCGATTGATAGAAAGTAGTTTTTTGCCCTTGTTAGTTTAGTTATGTTGTAATAATTTATATAGATTTTTATTATGATAATAATTTTTTATAGAACCACCACTTAATGTTATTTGTGGGTTTTCACCCAATGGTACAAAATAAAAACGATATGGTGGAGGACTAGGAACGACTACCAATGGTGATCTATTTCTTGCGTCAACATCACCCAAGAACGACAAATAAAACTTTGTATTAGGTTCAACTGATATATATATATAATATCCACCAGAAGGATGTTTTTCGTAATTCCAAACAATATTATTCGTATCCATATCTATGTCTTTTAGACATACTGGGCCCCTGTCGAATATAGGTTCATGTACACCCAAACATAATTTTGGTTGCCCGGGTATGTTTATCATTATCCCCGGCGGTTTACCTTTATCTTGAATAATTTTTATATCATAAATCGAATGACTGTCCTGTGCAAACTTATATCCTACTACTGCTGCTCCAGCTATAATATTATCTAATATTGTTATATAATATATTGTATCACCCAAAATACTTGCTATATGTGTTCTCATACCATTCCTAATATCTACCCCATAATCTATTCCGGATGGTGGTGATGACGGTGATGGTGGCGACGGTTCCGGTATAGCATCTTTTGCGTCGCTATTCCAATCATCAAAAATAGTTGGCACGTATGCTACTTTTGGTATTACTTTTGGTGCTACTGGCATTGCTGCGGCTGCGGATGCTGATGCTGATGATAATAATTTTTGTTGATCCATTCGTTCTCCCCATAATTTTTCTAAATTGAGTTGTTTTATTTCTCGCATTTCTATTTCTTTGTATGTTTCTAGAATCGCTATTCTATTCTCTATTTCTAATATTTCCTCAGAACTACTCCATGATCTTATACCCGTTCTTGTGTTAGCGATTATTTTATCAAGAAATTCTATTTTAATTTGTATTTTATCTATTTTATTTTCCACTGTATCAGCTAATTTAATACCCTGATCTAGTTTTACTATTGCGTTTTCTTCTATTATTTGCGTTTCTAGTTTTTTAATTTCCTCTTTTGTTTGTTCTTCAAACTCGCGGTGATCTATAAAGTCTTTCGTTTCATTTTTTAGTTCAACCAGTTTTGTTAGTGCTTTTATTATATGTTGTCTTAACTCTATTTGTATTTCTATTCTTGAAATACTCAAATTTTGTTGTTCTGAAACTTCTATTATTTTTTTTTCTGAATCTTCTATTATTTTTTTTTGTTTATTTTCATTTTCTTTATTTTCTGTTTCTTTTTTCATTAGTCTTGTCAGTTCTTCATGTCTTTTCAGTTCTTGTCTTTTCAGTTCTTCTTGTCTTTTCAGTTCTTCTTGTCTTTTCTGTTCTTGAATTTCCCGTCCTTGTCTTTCTGCTACAGATTCGCGTTTGGGACACTTGCTTGAACGATGGTTTGAGTCTTCCATTTTACAATAACCACAATAATGTCTGGCGTGATTTTCGCTACAGTCTGGTGCCCTACACTTCATTTGTTTTGCTGCTGCGGATGCTGATGCTGGTGACGCTGGTAATGCTTGGGGTGCGGTATCTTTTTTAAATGGACAATCTCTTATTCGATGATTTGAGCTGACATTATCACATATAGGACAATAGTGATACATATGGTCTTCAACACAACCAAAAGCTAAACACTTAAATGGTTTTTCTTTACCATTAGCAGTCTTCTCTCTTTTTCTGGTACATTTTTCTGTAATGTGTTCTGACACTAAACCACAATTTTTGCATTTAATTAGTGCTGCCATTTATAATTATAATATAAAATAAAATTTTTTTAATCAGTCTTTTGCTATTCTATACTGATTTTTTGAATGCTTGCCACTCACTCAACGCAAACATTTCCTCCCAAAGCCATCCTTGTTTTAGTTCCACATTGAGAACATAATCCTCATCCCCTTCATCTGGAACAACTTTAAGAACAAGAATATTATTCTGAATACAAGCAGACGCTTTCATTTTAACTTCGGGGTCGTCCCACAAATATTTTAGATTCATTCCTGGCATTTTTGTTTATTACACTTTCTACTCAGTATCTCAACACGTTGATTTTATCAATTTTTTAAACATATTATAATATAACAGTAATGACAAATAATTGTAAATGTAATTGTGATTGTAAAAATAGAAACATATATGATTATATGTGTCTAACTCCATCTGTAAGTAAAATAACTATTGTTGTTGATGATAAACGAATATATAAATTTATTTTGAATTGTAATCACTTTGCCTCGTGTCATCTGTCTAGAACATCATGTAAAAATCAGTTGAAAAATACTTGATATGTTATTCATTTATTTTACTATAAATATCACAAATAAGAGCTACTATTTGTATTATCGATGTATCTAATCCTTTTGATATACAAATTATCGCATATTCGCAACAACTCCATATTTTTATTTTTATATCCTCATCAATGTCATCACACAAATCTAACAACGCATATTTAATTCCTGATGCTATGTCAGTTCCAGAATATCCTCTATTTTTTAGTTCTAATACACTGCTAATTGCTTTTTCCATATTTTTGTCATTATAGCAATATTTTATTATGTCTCTTGAAATTCCTAAATATGGTTTATCTTGAATTATGTCATTAGATTGAACTCTTCCATAACTATTGTATATTAATTGAAGTGTATTTATTGCTTTTCTCATATCTTTTTCTGACAACGATGCTATTATTTTTAATCCAGAAATTGTTGATGCATTTATCTCTATTTTTTCAATTATACAAATGTCTTTTAATTTTTCTACAATAAATTCTTTCGATAATCCAGGATATTTTAATATATAACAACAACTTTGTATTGCTATACTTATTCCTTCTTTTTCATTACACGTAAAAGCAAATTTTAATTCATCCGGATATTTTTTAATAAAACTACAAATAATATTTTGTGCCTGTTCTGTCATATTGTCCGCTTCATCTAATATTATCATTTTAAATGTTGGAATGTCATTTTTTATTTCATTGTATGTTTTCCTGAAAATATTTATTGTATCATATATTTTCTTTCCTCTGTCATCTGAGGCGTTAAGTTCCATAACCATAAAATCATATTTATCTTTGTATAATTCTCTTGCTATACATTTTATTGTTGTTGTTTTTCCTACTCCCGGTTGCCCCTCTAATATCAAATTTGGCATATTCTTTTCATCTAATATCTTATTCCCAAATTGTTTTAGTTGTTGCGTCAATAATATATTCTCTAATTTTTTAGGTCTATGTTTCTCAAACCACGGGATTATCCTTTGTTTATTATTATTATTATTATTATTATGTATTTACACTGATTAAGTTTCATTTTTTTGTTAGATAATTTATTACTAAAAATATATATATAAAATTATTATTTTAATATTTTCTAAAAAAATAATATTGTCAATATAATATATAATAGCTAATGTCTACTCCAGATAATTCAACTCCACAAAATAACACTGTCTCTGAACCTGCACCAGTGCCTGCGTCTGTTCCTGCTCCTGAACCTGCTTCTGCTCCTGCTCCCGCTCCTGCTCCTGCTCCTGCTA